>MTKW01010260.1_pt1 | contig 12361 bp, 10 predicted proteins | sample 1042761 | NCBI WGS metagenome assembly MTKW01 (sample SAMN06205366, study PRJNA360243) | anaerobic digester metagenome | biome: Wastewater treatment plant; feature: Anaerobic digester sludge; material: sludge; isolation source: anaerobic digester fed with sludge from wastewater treatment plant ...
ATGGCCCCAACGCGCTGTGCGTATGACGCCCGGCCTCATGCTCCCAGGTGATTTTGTGCGGAAAATTAGGCGCTGAGGGGTCGGTGGCCTCTTTCTCTTTATCGGAAAAGGAGAATTCATCCCTTTTGGCGAATAAAGGCGAATAAAGGCGAGTAAAGCAATCGGGGGTGGAACATATGCAGAAACATAAAATAGCCATCGTTGGCGCCGGAGCCGGCGGGCGGGCTATCCTAGCAGCCTTGACAACTCTCAATACGGTTCAGGTGGTCGGTATAGCCGATTTGCGCACGGATGCTCCGGGTATGGTCCTAGCACGTAGCTTAGGAATTCCTACTATGACGAATATAGATTTTCTGGCCGGTCGGGCCGATATCAATGTCATCATCGAGGCCACCGGTCGAGCTGATGTCTTGGCCCGTTTAGAAGCAATGAAGCATCCCGAGACCCAGTTAGTTGGTGCGGAAGCAGCCCAAGTAATGATGGAGCTAGTTAGCGTTCGGGAACAAAAGAATGTAGCTCTAACTACTCGGGCCAGCGATATAGAAGGCCTGGCAAGACAGGCCACCCAGGTGAGCGAGCGCATTACCAACGCCATGGAAACGTTACAGAAGACTTCGGCCGAGCTAGCCGCTTCCGGCCAGCAGCTTTCGGCTGCGGCCACGCAAACGGAACAATCTCTAGGCGAAGTGGAAGAAGTGCTCGGTTTTCTGCGGCAAGTAGCCAATAAGACCCGCATGATTGGCCTCAACGCGGCCATTGAGGCGGCCCGCGTAGGTGAGCAGGGGCAAGGTTTCGCCGTGGTAGCCAGTGAGGTGCGCAAGCTAGCCCAAACGAGTAACGAATCGGCGGAGAATATTAGCGTTTCTCTACAGCAGACCCTCGACTCGGTAAAGGCCATCCTAGATGGTGTGGTCTCTTCCACAGAAGTGGCCGAAGCCCAGGCCGTAGCTACCGCCGAGGTTCATGGGGCTTTGCAGCAGTTAGCCGAACTCATCAAACAGCTTGGTGATGTAGCCGAGCAATTTAGGTAAAGACTCTTTCTCTAGATAGCCCTGGTAGGCATTAGCCACCGGGGCTTTCTTTTTCCCCTTTCAGCAAATACTAAAGGCAGAGAAACAACACTTTCTTAGCATCGCTCCGTCTATATGGTAAAGGCCTGTTTAGGGCCGCTGCAAAGGAGGAAATAGAAATGAGCAATTTGCATATAGTGACCGATTCGGCCGCTAGTCTACCAGCTCAGATCGTAGGCGATTTGCCTCTAACCATTTTGCCTATGTGGGTGCAACTGCCCGACCGCAGTTTGCGTGAAGGCGTCGATATCGATAGTGCCCGTCTTTATGATTTACAGCGCCAGGGAGTGTTGCTCACCACGTCCCAACCTTCCCCCGGTGACTTTCTCGAAATCTTTAAGCCCTTGGTCAAGCAAGGGAAGCAGGTCATAGCTGTTTTAGTGACCTCCAAGGCCAGTGGAACCTGCGCCAGTGCCCAGATGGCAGCGGAAATGTTGCCAGAAGGCGCGGTAACGATTTTTGATAGTGCCACCACCGCTATGGGTACCGGGTTTCAAGCTCTAGCGGCCGCAGAAGCCGTGCAAGCTGGCAAGACCCGGGAGGAAGTTCTGAGCTTGCTGGAGCAAGTTCGCGCTAGCAACCGGGTATACTTCGCCCTTCCCACCTTGCAGCACTTACGTCGCAGCGGCCGAGTGAGCTTGGCCCAGGCATTGTTGGGCGGTCTGTTGAATATTAAAGTAGTGCTGACAGCTGAAGATGGCTTAGTGGTGGTCAGTGATAAAGCGCGTAGTTGGCAAGGGGCTGTGAACAAAATGGAGGCGTTGGTTATGGCTGCGGCTGAGGCTGGCCCGCTGGCACTGGCGGTGCAGCATACGGGTGTGCCCGATCAGGCCCAGGAACTTTATGAACGCCTGCAAGGGAAGGTTGCCATCAGCCGTGGCTTCATTAATGAACTCAGCGCCAGTTTGGCAGTGCACGGCGGTCCCGGCATGTTGGGAGTGGCTTTCTGTTCGGCCCATCTCTTGGAGCAGAACTAGCTCAGCCGGTTGTGATGCCTTTAACTAGAGTGCTAAACTGAGGCTAAAGCAAGGGCTATTACTGCGCGCTGGCAGTACCCACGGTAATGGGAAGTTTGGGGGGAGGGCCATGGGGAGCCTTATTGATTTAGTCTCGCGGGAAATTACGGTATTGATGATTGCCATGATGCCCGCCGTAGAACTGAGGGGGGCAGTGCCGGTGGGTGTGGCCTTGGGCATGTCCCTTTTGGAAGCATTTGTTATCAGCTATTTGGGCAGCCTGCTGCCAGTCCTGCCGCTCATCTACTTGATCAGGCCTTTAGTCAAAGGGGCCAAACGGTCAAGGCGCTGGTTTCGTTTCGGCCGTTGGTTAGAAAGGCGTTCCCTGCGCAAGGCCGAAAGGATGCACAAGTACAAAGCCTTAGGTTTGTTTCTATTCGTAGCTATCCCCATACCCGGCACCGGGGTGTGGACCGGCTCTATGATCGCAGGCTTGCTCGGTTTCCCCCTTCGTACGGCTCTAACTGCCATTGCCGCTGGCAATCTGGTGGCCGGCCTGATAGTAACTTTCCTGACGCATCAGCTGGGGTAGCCCCGGCTGTTGTTTCTGTTTGACATGCTAGGAAATTGCCTTTATTATATGGTGGACAAGTTCTGAGACTTAGTTAGGGGGGGTTGCAAGTGAAAAAAGGCCGTTATTTTTTCACATCTGAATCCGTCACCGCTGGGCATCCCGATAAGGTGGCCGATCAGATTTCTGATACGGTGTTGGATGCTATTCTAACACTGGATCCGCTGGCCCGTGTGGCTTGCGAAACAACAGTCACTACCGGCATGGTGTTGGTGGTTGGTGAGATCAGTACTCATTGCTACGTCGATATTCCTCGACTGGTGCGCGAAACAATTAAGGACATCGGTTACACGCGGGCCAAGTACGGCTTTGATGGTGATACTTGCGCCGTGCTTACTTCGATCGACGAGCAATCCCCTGATATCGCTATGGGAGTAGACGATGCTTGGGAATCCCGCGTCGANNCAAGCCGGTACGAGTGGATACAGTCATCATTTCGGCGCAGCACAAACCGTCGATCGAGTTGGAAACCATCCGCGCCGATATTATTGAACATGTGGTCAAGCCGATTATTCCTGCCCATCTGTTGGACGAGCGTACCCGCTTTCTGATTAACCCGACGGGCCGCTTCGTGATTGGTGGGCCCCAGGGTGACGCCGGACTAACCGGCCGCAAGATAATAGTCGACACCTACGGCGGTGCAGCTCGCCATGGTGGTGGTGCTTTCTCCGGCAAAGATCCGACTAAGGTGGACCGTTCCGCCGCCTATGCGGCTCGCTATGTGGCAAAGAATGTGGTAGCCGCCGGCTTAGCCGACCGCTGCGAGTTGCAGCTGGCCTATGCCATCGGCGTGGCCCAACCGGTCAGCATTATGGTCGACACTTTCGGCACCGGCAAGGTAAGCGACGAACGGATTATTGAGCTAATCAAAGCCAACTTCGATCTGCGCCCTGCTGCCATTATCGAGCATCTGGATTTACGGCGCCCGATTTATCGCCAGGTGGCTGCCTATGGTCATTTCGGTCGCAACGACTTAGATCTGCCCTGGGAGCGCTTAGATAAAGTGGACCAACTGAAGGCTCAGAAGTAGGGCTTCAGTGACGCTGATTCATAGCAGGATTTTGGCTGGAGGTGCTTGATCATCTTCAAAAAGCTTGATGAGATTATCAACAAGATTGTCGATGTCATCGACAAGAGCAAAACCGAGATTTTCGAGATTGCTGAAATGGCCAGAACCGAGTATGTGCGTGTAGAAGTCCAACTGTTGGAGGTTAAGCAAGCCACGGAACAGGTTATTCGGCAAGTGGATGAAAAGGAGCGGCAGTTTCGGCAAGCTAGAATACGTCTTATGGAAGTAAGCCGTACCTTTAGGAGTCACTCGGAAACGGCTATTAAGCATGCCTATGAAGATGCACAAGTTGCTCAGCTAGAGTTGTTTGTCTTAAAGGAGCGGGAAGCCCAACTGCGAGCCCAGCGGGACGAGTTGGAGCGCTCTTTACGTAATCTGTTAGCCACCGTTGAAGGGGCCGATAAACTAGCCACCCATGTGGGAGTGGCACTGCAATATTTGCGAAACAGCCTGCATGATCTGGGTGGCCATTTAGATGGTATCCAGCAACGGCAACAACTGGGTGTGCGGGTAATCAAAGCCCAAGAAGAAGAACGGCGGCGCGTGGCCCGCGATATCCATGATGGCCCGGCCCAAACCTTGGCCAGCGTTGTTCTGCGAGCAGAAATCTGCGAGAAATTATTGGATCATGATGTGGAGCAGGTGCGGCAAGAACTGCGCAATCTGAAGGATCTAGTGCGAGCCAGCCTACAAGATATACGTAAAATAATCTATGACCTGCGTCCCATGACCCTCGACGATTTAGGGCTAGTTCCCACCCTCCGTCGTTTTATTGAGGAATTCAACAAGCATTCGGCTACTATGGTTGAATTCGCCGTTTTTGGCTTTGAGAGGCGTTTACCGGCCCACATGGAAGTAGGTATTTTCCGTATTATTCAAGAAGCTTTGAACAACATCAGTCAACATGCCGGTGCCCAACATGCTATAGTTAAGCTAGAGTTCGAAACAGCAGCTATTGGAATTGCAGTCAAAGACGATGGCTGTGGTTTTGATGTAACCGAAACGCTCCAGCGTGAAGGCGACCATTTTGGGTTGCTGAGTATGCGGGAGCGGGCTGAATTGTTGCAGGGAACCTGGCAAGTTTGTTCGTCGCATGGCCATGGAACCAGAATATTGGTAAGGGCCCCCATTAAGGAGGCGGATTAGTAATGTGCATTGACATTCTCATAGTAGATGATCACAAACTATTTCGTAAAGGATTGCGCCGTATTCTGGAGTTGGAGCCAGACTTCCGAATTGTAGGTGAAGCCGGCAATTCAGTAGAAGCCATGTTAGCTTCGGGTGAAGTTAGCCCCGATGTTATTCTTATGGACATCAATATGCCGGGGGGCAGTGGTATTGAAGCTACTCGGCGCATTAAGACCCGCTATCCGGAAGTTAATATTTTGGTCTTAACTATTCATGATGATACGGAATATCTGTTTGAAGTGGTACGGGCGGGGGCGGCCGGTTATCTGCTTAAAGACGTGGAGCCCCTCCGCTTATGCGAAGCCATTCGCACGGTGGCGGTGGGCGGTTCGGTGGTTAACCCCGGTTTGGGAGAAACGCTGATGAAAGAGTTTGCCCGCCTTTCCGAACAACCGGCAGCCACCTGCTTGCCGGCGGTGTCGTCGGAGCAACTATTAAGCCCACGGGAGCTGGAAGTGCTGAATCTGATGGCCCAGGGTTACACCAATCTAAGGATTGCCACCGAGTTGTTCATCAGTGAGAAAACGGTTAAGAATCATGTTAGCAGTATTCTGCGTAAGTTAGATGTTAAAGATCGTACCCAAGCTGTTGTGCAGGGAGTAAAGCTTAAGTTAGTTAGTATTAAATAACCCCTTAGCCACTAGCACATCATTAGCCATCTACATACTATATAGCACCCCCAGTCTGTTAAGGAAGAGGTGGTGCTATGTTTTGGGTCACACTTGTCGGTGTCCTTTTACTGGTGGCCTGGGTGGTATGGGTCTTATACATAGTTAACCCGGAGCGACAAGTAACGGTCAGCATAATGCTCAAGGTGGAACAGGCAGAAACGTGGCTAGACCCTTTTCTGCGCACAGTCTGCCATTTGTTTTCCCAAGTAGGCCATCTGCGGCTACTAGAGATCTGGATCTTAGCCACCGATGAAGGAGAAGCAGCACAACATATAGTGCAACGCTTGCAGAGAAGCCATCCAGGGCTATGTTTCCAAGCCCAGGTGACCGATATGGATCCCAGTATGGCTCGGGCTCGCGGCCAAGTGCTTTGGTTTTTTGACATGGTGCAACATAATACGCCGCTCACCGCACTACAAGCTCTCGAGCAATTGCTGCTGCCCAGCTGCCCTACGCCGCCTGGGTCTGTGGTCCTAGGGCAGAGTCCTACATAAATATGGGATAACTTGTTTTTTGAGTCCCTTGTATCATTTGCCACTGTCGAATTTTGTGCTATTATGAATCCAGAAAGCAAACACCAGATGAACAACCCCAAATACCCCAATTTACCCAAGGTTAGGAGCAGCGCTGCGGAGCTAATACTAGCCCCGAGTTGTGGCGAAGCCCCCCAAGCTATCATCGCGCAACTGATAGCGGCTCCTAGAATTTTCACCAGCCCTACTTAAGGCCCACAAGTAGGGCTCTTTTTTTTGCCTCGCCAAAAGGCTTGCTCCAAGTAGAAGCAGGAGTTTGCCTCGCTGGCGTTTAACAATTGACTTGTGGCTGTACACATAGAGCATACACCGCCGCCCGATAGCTTCCGCCTCAAGGGAGTATTTGTTCGGGCCACGATCAGGAGGTGATAGCGGTGGAGAAATTGGTAGGCAGCGTGGAGCGTATCACTTTTCGTAATGAAGAAAACTTCTACTCGGTTGTACGCTTGCGTTGCCAAGGACAGCGGGATTTGGTGACGGCTGTGGGCACGTTTCCGCAATTAACGATTGGGGAAACGCTGCAGATGCAGGGAGAATGGATACTGCACCCCGAATACGGGCGGCAGTTTAAAGTAGATAGTTACTTGGCCAAGGCGCCAGCTACTCTGACCGGGCTGGAGAAATACTTGGGTTCCGGGTTAGTAAAAGGCGTAGGGCCGGTAACCGCCAAGCGCATCGTTGAACATTTCGGGCTGGAAACCCTGCAAGTGTTGGAGCAGAGCCCGGAACGTTTAGTTGAAGTGCCCAAGTTGGGCTCAGCTAAAGCCGCAGCAATTGCGGAAGCCTTTGCTGAACAGGGCGAAATTCGAGATATGATGATTTTCTTGCAGGGCTACGGTGTATCGCCGGGCCTTGCGTCCCGTATCTATCGGCATTATGGTAGTGGCGCCCGCCAGGTGATTGAAGAAAACCCCTACCGGCTAGCCGACGAAGTTTTCGGTATTGGTTTTAAAACCGCCGATAAATTAGCCCAAGCCCTAGGGTTAACCACTGAGTCGCAAGAGCGACTTATTGCTGGCATCAAGTATACCTTGGGGCAACTGGCCGATGCGGGACATACCTCCTATCCGCTGGAAGAGTTTCTGCAGGAAGCGGCCACCACCTTAGAGGTTGAGGTCGAGCGGCTGCCGGCCGCCTGCGCCGTGTTACAGCAACAAAAGGAGATTTTTCTAGTGGATGTAGAAGGGCAAACGGTAATATACCTGGCTCCTTTTTTCTATGCCGAAAGGGGGGTGGCCCAGCGGCTATCCCAGTTGGCTCAACAACCGCGGCAATTGGAACTGAATTTAGGCCTGGAACAGGAGTTGGCCATGTTGGAGCAAGAGCAGCGCCTGCGTCTGGCACCGGAACAGCGCCAGGCTCTGCAGACCGCTCTTGAGCATGGTGTAACGGTAATTACCGGCGGACCCGGTACCGGTAAGACCACGATAGTGCGGTCCTTATTGCAACTGATGGGCGATCGCCAGCGTCGTGTCCTTTTGGCCGCCCCCACGGGGCGGGCTGCTAAACGTATGACCGAAACCACCGGTACTGAAGCCAAAACTATCCATCGTCTGCTAGAGTACACCTTTGTAGAAGGCCAGGGCATGGCCTTTGGGCGCAATGAAGACAACCCCTTGGAGGCTGATGTGGTTATATTAGACGAAGCCTCCATGGTCGATATTCTCCTTATGTATCACTTTCTCAAAGCAGTTCCGCTGGGTTGCCAACTGGTTTTAGTAGGGGATATCGACCAGCTGCCCTCGGTGGGCCCCGGCAATGTGTTGCGAGACATTATTGCGTCCCAAGCCATACCTACGGCTCGTTTGCAGACCATTTTCCGTCAGGCTGGGCAAAGCATGATTGTGGTCAATGCCCACCGGGTCAATGCGGGCGAATTTCCCTACCTCAACGTCAAGGGTAAAGACTTCTTTTTTATCGAGGAGTCTGAGCCCTTAAAGATCCTGGAGAAGGTGGTGGGGCTATGTCGCCAGCGCCTGCCCAGTGCCTATGGCTACCATCCTTTAGAAGATATTCAAGTGCTCACCCCCATGCGGCGCACCCCCATTGGTGTGGACAACTTGAATATCGAGTTACAGCGTAGCCTTAATCCCGCATCTCAACAGAAAACCGAAATTAGACAAGGTTTTCAGCATTTTCGTTTGGGCGACAAGGTGATGCAGATCCGTAATAACTATAAGAAACAGGTCTTCAACGGCGATATTGGGCGCATTCAAGCCATAGACCTGGAGGAGCGGGAATTAGCTGTTGTCTATCCCGAGGGCCGCTTTGAACGCCTGGTAGTCTACGATTTTACCGAGTTGGATGAACTGACCCTGGCCTATGCCATTTCCGTGCACAAGAGCCAGGGCAGTGAGTATCCGGTAATTGTGTTGCCCATTTCCACCCAGCATTACATCATGTTGCAGCGCAACCTGCTCTATACGGCTATTACCCGTGCCCGGCGCCAGGTGGTCTTGGTCGGCACCAAGAAAGCCATCGCCCTAGCAGTAAAGAATAACCAGGTGGAGGAGCGCCATACCCTGTTGGAGTGGCGTCTTCGCCACGGCTTATAGATCATAATATTTTCACCGACCTGCACCTCATCCGTTCCGTAGGGGCGCTGCGGTGCAGCGCCCGTGGATACCGGTGTGTTACTTGTATAACTACGCCCCTTGGAGGTGACACCATGCACTGCCTCTCCTTTTGGGTTTACAAACTGGATAGCGCCAACCGACGGCTACGCTATTACCTAACCCCCCACCCGGGTCTCGATGCCTTCTACTGGCAACAGCGGGGAGGAGGGAAGGTGCATGTGCTCAGCCCAGCTTTGCCTTTGGCTCAAGCGGAGGCCCTCTGCAGTGATCTGCAGAAGGCCAATGGCAATCCCCGTCGGGAAGCCCAGCTACTGGCTCGTGCTTGGCAAGAACAGGGGCAGCAGTGTGTGGTCAGCGATGAGCCGGTGCAGCCGCTCCGCAATTGGCAGGGTCAGGAGGAAGCGGACCACCTGCACCGCCTGTTGGCCGGTCGCATTTTACTACTGGCAGAAGTGGAGCAGGCAGTAACCTCTGGGCGCCTGTTCTTGTCCCATCCTTTGCCCGAATTGCTCCATTATCTTTATCTAGAAGGAAAACTGCAGTGTCGGCCGGCCGTGGTAGAGGAGCCTAAACGCCGCTGCTTGCGTTGTGGCAGCTATGATTTACAGCCCACTACCTGTTTAGAGTGTGGTGCCAGCCATACCTGGTCGTGCCAAACCTGTGGCTTTATGGGACAAGCCAAGTCTTGCACCCCCCTTTATGCTTGTGCTGGCCTAGCCCGGGTCGAACCGAGGGAAGCCACCCTCAGTTTGCCCAACCGCCTGACGACAGCCCAACTTAAGGCGGCACAGGAGCTACAGCAGTTTTTGCGACAAGAGCGGTACAAAACCTGCCTCTTTTGGGCGGTCTGTGGGGCTGGAAAAACCGAGGCCACGCTGCCCGCGGTGCAACAGGTACTAACGGCCGGGGGGAGGGTGCTGTGGGCCTGCCCGCGGCGCGATTTGGTAACCGAATTGGCTCCGCGCCTACAAGCGGCTCTGCCGGAAATAGAAATGGCCGCTCTCCATGGCCAATTACGAGAACGTTATACCGATGCGCCATTAGTTATTGCCACCACCCATCAAGCTTTACGACTCTTTGCCGCCTTTGACCTAGTCATTTTGGATGAAGTCGATGCCTTTCCCTATGCGGATAATCCGGTGCTGGAGTTGGCTGTGTTACGAGCTGTTCGCCCCGGTGGCAAACTAATATACTTAACGGCCACGCCTTCTGCCCGTCTGCTGCAGCAAGTACAGAGAGGGAGAATGCCGCAGGTGCTGTTACCAGTGCGTTGGCATGGTCATCCTATGCCCGAGCCCGAAATTCAGCTGCTACGCCTGCCGCGCCCCGAGCAGGCCCAGTGGAAGGTTCCCAATTTATTTGCTCGCCTGCTAACCGACAGCTTGGAGCGGGACTTATGCCAGGTCTTGATTTATGTACCCAGCGTGCAGCTGGCGGAGCAGGTGGGAAGAGGTTTGCAACAGTACTTTGCCGAGCAAGGGCTACCCGACTGGGTGGAATATGTCCATGCGTCCGATGGTCAGCGGGACGTAAAACGAGCCCGCTTTTTTGCCGGTGAGTACCCCATATTAGTCACCACAACCCTCCTGGAGCGGGGCATTACATTGCCCCGGGTGAATGTTTTCGTGCTCTATGCCGACCGTTCGCAGATATTCACTGAAGCCGTCCTGATGCAAATAGCCGGTCGGGCTGGGCGGGTCGCCGCTTACCCAACAGGTTATGTATATTTTCTTGCTGAGCGCCGTAGCCGAGAAATGGTGGGCGCCAAGAAACAAATTCAAGCCCTAAATAAAGCAGCCCGGCAGGTAGCCGCGGCCGCACTAAAGGAGGAAACACAGCATGTGGAAAGTTGATCTCAATTGCGACATGGGGGAAGCCTTTGGTGCTTATACCATTGCCCCCGATGACCAAATTATGCCCCTTATCACCTCCGCCAATATTGCTTGCGGTTGGCATGCCGGCGATCCCCACGTCATGCGACGCAGCGTAGAATTGGCCCTAGAGCATGGCGTGGCCATTGGGGCCCACCCAGGCCATCCCGACCTTTTGGGCTTCGGTCGCCGCCAGATCGGGCTTAGCCCCACGGAATTAAAAGATTATGTTACATACCAGATCGGTGCTTTAGCCGCCTTTGTGCGAGCCGTCGGTGGCCGGCTAAACCACGTAAAAGCCCATGGGGCCATGTATAACCAGGCGGCGGCCGACGCCGGGTTGGCACGGGCCTTTGCTGAAGCTGTAGCTGCCTTTGATGATTCGCTAATTGTGGTGGGGTTAGCCAATTCCCACTTGCTGAGGGAAGCTAAGGAACTGGGGCTATCTGTAGCCAGCGAGGTCTTTGCCGACCGCGGCTATTTGCCTAGCGGCGCCCTTATGCCACGGCACCTCCCAGGAGCTGTGCTCCACGATCCGGTGGTGGTGGCTGCCCGCGTGCTGCAAATGGTTAAAGAAGGATGGGTGGAAGCTAGCGACGGCAGCATCATTGAACTTAAGGCCGATACTATCTGTGTTCACGGCGACACGCCCGAAGCGTTAGAGCATTTGCAGGCTTTACGCCGCACTTTGGCCGACGCCCAAATTGAAGTAGCCAGCGTAAGCAGGTGAGCAAAATGACCAAACCTACCATCTTGCCGGTGGGAGACAGTGCCATTCTAATAGAGTTTGGGCGCACCATCGACCCGGCAATTCAGGCNNATGGGTGCCCACCTATCGTTCTCTGCTGGTGCATTATGACCCGCTGCAAATTGGTTATGAGGAGCTGGCTGGGTGGTTCGAGAAATGGCTGCGGCAGTCGGTCAACCAAACGGGTGTAAAGCGCCGGCAGGTCACCATCCCCGTACTATACGGTGGCGAAATGGGGCCCGACCTAGAAACGGTGGCGGCCCATAATAACTTGACTCCGGAGGAAGTTGTCGCCCTGCACCAGGAACCCAGCTACTTGGTCTATATGCTGGGCTTTATGCCCGGCTTCCCTTATTTGGGCGGGCTCGATGAGCGACTGACCACCCCCCGCCTAGCCACGCCGCGTACCCATGTGCCAGCCGGGTCGGTGGGCATTGCCGATCGGCAGACCGGTGTCTATCCGCTGGATAGCCCCGGGGGCTGGCAGTTAATCGGTCGCACTCCCCTGAAACTGTACGATCCCCATCGCCCGCAGCCTTTCCTCTTGGCTGCCGGCGATGAGTTGCGTTTCCAAGCCATCACCCAAGAGGAATTTGCCGCCATCGCCGCCGAGCAGGAAAGGGCCAGGGCCAAAGCGAAGCAGGGCCCCGACTCGGCCGATGGGGCCAGCGGGCTCTACAAGGCGGTGCGGGTAGTCAACCCTGGCCTGTTTACCACCGTACAAGACTTGGGCCGTAAAGGTTGGCAACGTTTTGGTGTGCCGGTGGCCGGCGTGTTCGATACGCTGGCAGCCCGGGTGGCCAACTGGTTAGTCGGTAATAGGGGCGGGGAGGCCCTTTTGGAAGTTACTTATGCCGGGCCGACTTTAGTTACTGATACGCCTCTAATGGTGGCTATAACCGGCGGTCAGTTGGAAGCCTCGCTGGCTGGGCAGCCGATGCCGCTGTGGCAATCCTTCCTCTGGCAACCGGGCCAGGAACTAAAAATAGGCAACCTGACCAGCGGCGCCCGGGCCTACGTGGCGGTTCAGGGGGGCTGGCAGGTGCCT
>MTKW01003133.1_pt1 | contig 12360 bp, 7 predicted proteins | sample 1042761 | NCBI WGS metagenome assembly MTKW01 (sample SAMN06205366, study PRJNA360243) | anaerobic digester metagenome | biome: Wastewater treatment plant; feature: Anaerobic digester sludge; material: sludge; isolation source: anaerobic digester fed with sludge from wastewater treatment plant ...
TTAAAAAATTACCCTTTAATCACCGCGAGAGGGGAGACTTCTGTGACTATTTTGACCAAATCTTCCTGGTCCAGCATCACCTGTTGGATATTTTTATAGGCGGAAGGGGCCTCATCCAGATCTCTGTGGGTCCTAATGGAATGAAGAATCCCCCTTTTGTTGAGCTTTCGCACCTCTTCCTCAAAACTCAATCTTCGGATGGCCTCATTGCGCCCCATCACCCGACCGGCTCCATGCGAGCAACAGGAGAAACTCTCAGGATTGCCCAGACCCTCAACTATATAGGATTTGGTCCCCTGCGAACCGGGGATAATACCGAGCTCGCCCTTGTGCGCCGAAGTAGCACCTTTACGATGAACCACCACATCTTTCCCGAAATGTTTCTCCCATTTTGCATAATTGTGAGCAATATTTATCATTTCACCGAACTTAATGTTAGGGAAATAATCCAAAAATATCTCTTGCACCCTTGTGAGCATCAATTTGCGGTTGGCCAGGGCAAAATCGACGCAATAATTCATCTCCTCAAAATACCTGTGCGCTTCCTCTGTAGTAAATGGAAGATAGGCCAGGTCCGCCTTCGGGGGCACCGGAGAGTTCCACTGCTTATTCAGCCTCTTTGCGAGCTTATTATAGTGATCGGCCACCTGTTTGCCAATATTTCTACTCCCCGAGTGAATCATTATCCAAATGAAATTATCCTTATCCTTCTGAATCTCAATAAAATGATTGCCTCCTCCCAAAGTACCGAGCTGTCGCAGGGCAGATCTATATTCGGCTCTAACAACCTCCATACTTCCCACATCATAACCCCTCGGCATAAGAGATTCATCTTGCGCTCTCTTATGGTGCTTAAAACCCAGCGGCACCCTCTCCTCAATATCCCTTACAATCTCCTTAAGCCTTCGCTGAATGTTGGGATCCAGCTTCAAATCGGTCTTGACCGCACAGATTCCACATCCGATATCCACGCCTACCGCGTTGGGCACAACCACATTATCTGCCGCCATTACCCCGCCGATAGGCATCCCATATCCGGTATGCGCATCCGGCATCAAAGCTATATGTTTGAAAGCAAAGGGCAAATTGGCCAGGTTCTTCACCTGAAAAAGGGTATTATCATCAATCTCATCCAGCCAAAGTTTAATAGGTATTCTTTCAGTATCTATTATTCGTTTCATAAGCAATTATAATCGTTTATAGTCGTTTAAACACAACTGAACGCAAAGTAAAGTCACAAAATAATCATTTTACAAAAAAAGAGCAAGAGTGATAAGTCATTCTTGCTCTTAAATTTAACGGATAGTCCTAAATAATACTGACCACTGACTATTAATGATCGTGGTCATGCTCAATCCCCTCTGCGCGGGTTGCATGTACTGTCCCGAACGGATGCTCGGCAGGTGCATAAATCGAATAAAGCTTCAAAGGCTCATCACCTGTATTTACCAGATTGTGCCATTTTCCGGCAGGGATAAAGAAAACAAAATCCGCTTTTACATCACGCACAAAATCGAGATTATCCTCAGCATCTCCCATATAGACAACTCCTTCTCCCTCTTCTACACGGATAAATTGATCGGTCTGAGTGTGAAGCTCCAGGCCAATATCTTCACCCGGCTGCAGGGTCATAAGAGTCATTTGCAAGAAATTACCCGTCCAAATAGCGGTACGGAAGTTCTCATTTCTGCTCGTTGCATCCTCAATATCGAAAGCGATGGGTTGTGCACCATGATCAACTAATTCTATTTGTTCGGTTGCTGCAACGAGATCAACCTCTGATGTTCCGGTTTGCGGATTGCCACATCCGGCAATCAGAAATGCTACGGTAATTAAAATTAAAATGTTCTTTTTCATACTGATAGTGATATATATATTTGATTGTTATTATATCTGTTAAAAGTGAAAACAGGCTCTTAATCTCCGGATTTTCAGATTATCAAAGATAATAAAAAAATATGAGAAAAGTAAATTATTACTACTGTTTTTATTTATATAACCCGTTTCAGTGCCTATTTCGGCAATAGCGATTCCAATCGATCCAAATGCTCTTTTATCTGAACCTTGGCTGCTTCGTCTTTTTCCGTCTGATAAGCAGCGCGCATATCGGGTAAATAATGAATATAGTGTATGTCGGCTATATATTGTGCTGCTCTAACCCTGACCTGAGCATCGCCGTCAAAGAGCAATCCCTGGAGCCAGCGTTTGGCATCCCACGAATGTTTGCTTTGCAGCCAATCGAGCGCTGCGATTTTTTCTTCGGAAGTCCCGTATAAAAAGGTTCGGAAATAGCGGCTCTCCTGCCTGAGGTCGGGTATGGACATCAGGATCTCTTGATTGAAAATAGTGGGATCTATCACATTTTCGGCGTAGCCNNATACAGCTGAAAACGCGCCCTTCCCCATATTGGTTGGTGGTGAAAAAAGGTTTGTTGTTGGTCATATTGGCCGGAGCGTTACCCTCCTCATGCACATCGCTCTCCATAATGGCGAGAGTCTCATATTGGATGCTGTCGCCTTCGGCGGGAATGAAAACCGGACCTTCGTAATACATCACATAGAGGGTATCGAGCTCCGCAACTTCAGGAAAAAGCTCCTTTCCGGCCTCGGTAAGGGTAAATTTAGCTATTCCGTGCCCACGGTTGTCGTGCTCAATATCGATCGCCTGCGCGCCGTTGAGCTGCATACAGGAATATTCGGGAGTGTTGGAAAAGAGGTAAGCGCCCGCGCAAATGCCCACGGCTCCGCCTCCACGGGCCACGAACTCCTTGATACGCTGTTGGTTTTCTGCGCCGAGGTTGAGGTACTGCCGGCTTCCGCCACCTCCGGGGATAATAATGGCATCAAGCTCATCAAGTACATTGTTGGCAATATCGGCGGTCGTAACGGTGCGCACAGTCATCTCGCCATCCAGCTTTATCGCCGCCACCGCCTCCCAAATGCAGGTCTGCGACCCTCCGTGCCCCTCAAACACCCCCACACGCATTTTATCGGTTTGTGTACTAGTCGAAGGAGTGCATTGGACAAATAGCAACAATGCAAAAAAAAGAATAATCCGGTTGGGTAATTTCATGGTGTATGGGTTTAAATGGTTGTTAGATGGTTGTTAGATAGTTTTTAAATGGTTATAAATGATTATAAAATGGTTACAAACGGTTATAAATGGTTATAAATTGCAAAAATGACTCAGCCCAAAGCCAAACAAAGATAAAAAATTATTACGGGGAAAGTTGTATATTTGTGGTGGGGAAGAAAGAAATGGTGGACTTGGTTTTAGAACATCCAACAACAAACTTACAACTTATGAAAATAATAGACGCATTAAAACAAAAAAGTGATAATCCAAGTGATTATTGGAAAATGGCACTTAAGCTCTATAATCTTGCCACCAGTCTTGAAGATAAAGCACGCAATCATTTAAAAAAAATCATTGGGGTTTTACCAGAGTTTGATAATCACGATGCAGAACACAGCGAAATGGTTATCTCTAACATTGAAAAGTTTTTGGCTAATAATGTTGAAAAGCTTTCAACCTACGAGCTCTTTTTAACATACCTTTCAGCTTTCTTTCATGACTGTGCAATGGCTCTTTCAGATTGGGAACTTAATGTCTTAAAGTTAACAGAAGGAACAGACAAGTATAGTATTAATGATAATTCCATTTGCCATGATTTAAAAACACCTTTTAGTTTTTCTGAAGCAACTGCTATAATAAAAGAAAAAAAGATTTCTTTGTATGGCACATTTAATAGTGATGTGCAAAAATGGCTGTTTTCGCCGGATAGCGAAGATGAATTAATCAGCTATCTTGCTTCAATGCTAATAGAATATCAGAAGTATAGGAATGGTTTTACTGATCAATTACGCAAAGCTAGTAATCAAGATGATTTTGAGTGTTTAAATACTTCTATCAGAACTGACTATATCCGTTCCACCCATCATATTAGAATTGAAAGTTATGTAAATAATTTAAAAACTCTGTTTGGATCTTCATTAGATCAAGATGCTTTGGGAGAAAAATTAGCGAAAGATTTGGCTTGTGTTTGTAGAGCTCATGGTGAAAACATAGATTACTTGACATCACTTGACACTGCCGCTCAATATTATGGCGACGAATCAGCCAACTTACAGTTGGTTGCAATACTACTCTGCTTGGGAGACATTATTCATTTTAGTTTTGATAGAGCACCACTTGAGTTAAGAACTTCAAGACTATTTAAATCTGAATATAGTTTTTTACAATGGATAATAAAAGATAGTGGTGCTAATTACTCGATTAAAAATGGTAAAATTTCATTTCGTGCATACTGTAAAACGCCTAAACAATATTTCAAATTACATGATCATTTAGATAGGATCGAAATTGAAATTCAAAAATATTTTAAGTTACAAAGAGCTTGGGGAGAATCATACAAATCATTCATTCCAAATTTACAAGATAATATTGATAGAATCGCTATTAAATACGATAAGAAAAAGTTTATACCAAAGCGTGGATTAGGTTTTTCATTAAATCAAAAAACAATAATCGAGTTGCTAATGAGTGTTGGTCTATACAAGGACAAGTTTGCGTGTTTAAGAGAACTATATCAAAACTCACTTGATGCTTGTCGTTGCATGATTTCAGAAGCAAAAAGCATTAATCATAAAGCTACTGGATTAATTCAGTTTGGTATTGAACGAGTACAAGATGGAACTTTCTTATATTGTAAGGACAATGGTATTGGAATGACAACGGAAATCATTGAAAATTATCTTTTGAAAATAGGAAATTCATACTACAAGTCTGCAGAATTCTATATAAGACAGGCTCAGTGGGGTGGAACTTTTACGCCAACTTCGCAGTTTGGAATTGGCATTCTTTCTTGTTTTATGCTTGGGAATAAGATAGAAATTATAACAAAAACAAGAGGAGGAGAATATGTTGCCTGTGTAATAGATGGACCACATGAGAATTGTTATTATAGGATAATAAAGGAAGCTGAAAAAGAATTAATACTAGAATCAGGGACAGTAGTTAAAATCCTCTTAACCAACGAAAACAATGATATTTCTGACAGTGGCATTGAAACGCCTAATCAATTCTTATTGCTAGAAAATCCTCATTTCAATGAATACCAAAATACGGATCCTTGGCTAAAACACTTATATCACTTGGTTAACAATTTTATTTCAGTAATCCCTGACAACATCAATGTAGAAGTAGTCTTGGATAACGGTAAAAAATTGCGAATATACAACAAACCTATACCACTAACACATAGTGATTTTGATTTCACTGGAGCAGAGCTTGAACTTCTTAACGATTTGTTAGTTAAATGTCATTTCTATCATAATAAGTTAAACTTTAGTTTTATTAAGGATGCAATAGAAGTGTACGAAATTGATATTGAGTCTGGTTCACTCCGATTCAGGACCACACTCCCTCTACCAAAATCGGGAGCAACAAATCTGAATCTGGAACTAAATTCTTACTATTTTACAGAAATTGATAGTCGTAATATTACCTGTGTTGAGGGTGTGTCTGTTAATAATTATTTACAGACCGATTTTCTAAGGCATTTCTACTATCAAGAATTACTAAAAAGTGGTGTTTTAAATTTTATTGGCGAAAATAAGCCACAATTAACAGTTGACAGGACTCGTTTGATTAGCTATCCCTCTGACCATGAAAAAAAAGCGAAGGAGATTTCAAACATTTTTATTAAGCAAGTTAGCTCTATTGTAAGTGAGCACATTACTAACTATAATCTACCCATTGAAGAATTAGAGTTGTTATGGGAATTTGTTTTTGATAAAGTGGGGTTTGCAGATGTAGCCTTTATAAATGCACTATCTATGACTGATTTTGGTGATATTTTTTTACCTAAAATTGAGCAAACAACAAACGAAAAACTATCACTTAAAATGTTTCTGGAAAAAGAAAATCTTGAATTTAAAGATTTTAATTTTTCCACATTCGATACACTAACTAAAAAGCTGATTCTATTAAAATTAATTTCCGCTGAAACTATTGAAATAACAGATGATGCAATAAAATGTGATGTAAAGAGGCAGTATGGAGCACCATTTATTGGCAAAAAACACAATTCTTCTGATAAAACTTTACTAATAAAAGCAGACATATGGCCTCATAAGTATTCTGAATTTGACATTGTATCATCTCTATACCCTTTAATTCCTGAATCATTGTTCGATGCTTTAGCTTATGAAAATGAATGGGAAATAGATGAGAATTTTGTATTAAATAACAGATTTAAGACCATTTATAATAGTGACAACCTATATTATGGTGGTGGTAGTCCTATTACTAATTTATTTAACCAAGACCCCTTTCTTGCATATGAGACATTTGAAGTCCAAAGAAAACCATTTGACTTATTTGAAATCAAACAGAATTTTAGAGAACCATTCGTAATTACAGCCTTTATTGCGCCCAAGCAATTAACTGTTTTAGAAAAATTTTATATAGAACAAAAAAAAGAAGAGAACGAATCATATTATAATGGTGTGACTAACGGCTGGAGTGTTCTTGTTACTGGTCAAAAAAGTTACAATACAGTTATTTTGCCTGGTAAAAAATCTCGTGATGAGCTTTCATCTGCTTTACCTGAAGATTTTTGGATATCGTACCATCACACAAAGTTCAGATACTTGAATGGAGAAGAAATGAAGAAACAACGATAGAATAATGTGTGGATATGGTGTTGTTTGTTGTTTTCCAGAGGCAGAATCCCTACTCAACTATAGCAACTACAATAACTAACAAAATGTTAATACTCCTACCCTGTTAAAAACATCTCTACAGAGTTTCATTTAGTAAAGTTGTATATTTGTGGTGGAGCGGGTACTTCATCTGTAAATATCAAGATTCAAATAACATATTATTCATTAAAATAATTCTCATTATGGACGAAAGAGTAGCAAAACTAATTGAGGAAGGAAAAGCTTCCTATAAAAAAAGGCGGGATGATCATTTGATTAGCCTTGGTCTAATTGATGAAAATAAGACTGAACGAAAGTATAAAGATCGTTATTCATCTACAACAAAGTTTGACGAAGAAAAAAATCAATTTTATGAAGAAGTCCCGGCGGCCATATCAGTAACTGAAGAAGAGTATGCTGAAATATGCAAGTATTACCCACCCAAACCCAAAAAACAAATTTTAGAGAAAACAGGTGCCGAAAGGGCCTTGAGTGTAATAGCAACAATAACCTTAATTGCAGGTATTATTTGTACACTTATTTGCTTGTTTACTGATTTAGTATTTACTGCGACAGGATTTATTACTATACTAGGAGTCCTTTTTTCCTCTTTAATAACTTGGGCACTGCTTCGTGTTATTTCTGATATATCGTATAATATTAGAAGGACAAACTATGAACTAAGGATAAGAAAAGAATAATAGGAACATTCGTACATTTCTGGGCTATTCCTTTGTCAGCCCGTGCTGCACTAACCTCCCAAAACCCACCTAGCTAACAACACAATTAAGGTTTTACTAAAAAACCAAAATTTGCCGGAATTTTAATTTTCTGGCATTTTTTTGATTTCTGAATTTAGAAAACTCATCACGACAACATTAGGAAATTTAAAATTGCCCGCGGTTTTACCTATAAAACCGCGTTAAATTGTTAATTTTAGATTTTAATAGAAGCAAATAGAGTTTTTTAATAAAAATTTATGGCTAAGAAAATATCGCTTCCACGATTAGAAACATTTCTTTTTGAAGCATGCGACATCTTGCGCGGCAATATGGACGCCTCTGAATACAAGGAATACATTATTGCAATGTTGTTTCTAAAGCGTGTAAATGACCAATTCGAAATGGATTGGTACCAACGCAAAAAGAATCTTATTGAAGTACGAAAAATAAGCGAACCGGAAGTGCTTTACGGGGAATTAGAAAGACCGAATGCGCCGGAATACAACTTCTTTGTTCCACCTAAGGCTCGCTGGAGACAATTTGAAGATGGACGTGATTTTTATATTGATGCAGAAGGAAAAGAACATCTATTCAACTTCATTAAAGACCTTACAGAAGAAATTGGAGACCATCTGAATAAGGCGTTGGCAGCATTGCAGGATGCTAACCTCGACAAATTGGATGGCGTATTCAATCAGGATAATTTAAACTTTAACAAGACGTTTGGTAAAAACAACAAGCAGATCAGTGATGAGGATTTACGCAGACTGATACAGCATTTCAACAGACTGAATTTACGAGATGATAACTTGGAGTTCCCTGACTTGATGGGTGCTGCCTATGAATATCTGATAAAATTTTTTGCTGATAGTGCCGGGAAAAAAGCCGGAGAATTTTATACTCCTAACGAAATTGTACGGCTACTGGTAAGCATCCTTGAACCTGGTCAGTATGATGAAATATACGACCCGACTGTTGGTAGCGGTGGGATGCTGATTGAATGTAAAAACTATGTTGAAAACCGCTATGGAACAGCTCGAAACATTTCACTATACGGACAGGAAAAAATCGGCACTGTATGGGGATTGTGTAAAATGAATATGCTGTTTCACAATATTTTCGACAGTAAAATTCTGAATGGCGACACCTTGCTCAATCCCTTGCATACCGTAAAAGGAGAACTTAAAACATTTGACATTGTAATTGCCAATCCGCCTTTCTCGCAGGATTACACCACAACAAACATGAAATATAAAGAGCGCTTTAACTTTTGGATGCCAACTAAAGGCAAAGCCGACTTTATGTTTGTTCAGCATATGGTTGCCTCGCTGAATAATGCAGGACGTATGGCGGTAGTAATGCCTCACGGAGTTTTGTACCGCGGGGGTGAAGAGAAAAAATTCAGGGAGTGGCTGGTAAATCGGGGATATCTGGAAGCTATTATCGGTATGCCACCAGCTCTGTTTTACGGTACCGGAATTGGCGCCTGTGTGTTGGTGATTAACAAAGCTAATGCATATGAACGCGACCATGTCCTTTTTATTAATGCCGACAGGGAATACAAGGAAGGTAAGAACCAAAACAAATTACGTCCCGAAGATATTGAAAAAATTGCCTACACCTACAAGCATAAAATTGAAACGCCAAAATACAGCAGGCTGGTTGCCACGAGTAAAGCAATTGATGAAACAAACAATCTTGAAAATGAAGATTTCAACTTCAATATCCGGCGTTTTGTGGATAATGCTCCGCCACCCGAACCACAAGATGTTTATGCTCATTTGCATGGTGGTATTCCCGAAAACGAAGTAAACGCACTGGAAGCTTGGTTCGATTGTTACAGTCCGTTGCAAGAGAAGCTCTTTGAACCTTTAAAAGAGAATTATTTAAAATTTAAAGAAAATATTGATACTGCTGAAGTGATAAAAACACTCTTTGACGAAAGCGAAGAGATTAAAGCGGCACATGCTCAATACGAAAATGCCATCAATGATTGGTGGCAATCGCAAATTTCTGTGATTGAGCAATTACCGAAAGGAGATGCCAATATTTTCGATCTCTATAATCACTTTTCAGAAACATTGACCAAGAAGCTTATCTCGCTGCCTATTCTCGATAGTTTTAAAAGTCGTGGTTCTTTTGCTGCTTTCTGGAGCACTATTTCAAACGACATTAAAAGCGTGATTGCCAGCGGATGGAATGCCGAACTGATTCCCGATGATGAGATACTGCAAAGCCAATTTCCGGAAGTGCTGAAAGAGCTGAAAGAAAATGAGAACCGCCGCGATGAGATTCAAGCTATGTTTGACGAGGTAAACGAACTGGAAGAAGAAGCCTGGAATGAAGAAGATTATGAAGTGTGGCGGGCAAAGGAATTAAAAGAGCATAAAGATGCCATTAAGGAACTGAAAGGGGAACGCCGTGAAGCAGATAAAGAATATAAAAACTTGCAGAAACGCATTAAAGCCAACGAAAGAGCACTAAAAAAGCAACCCGAACTGGCAAGCGAGATAGCACGACTGAAAAAAGAGGCTGAAAAGCAGCAAACCGAAGTGGAACGACTGAATGCCGTTATTGCTGCGGATGAAAGCCGTATAGCTAAGCACAACGAACTGGAAGAAGAACTAAAACTGTGCAGAAGCAAAATTAAAGATATAAAAAAACGCAAACAGGTATTGGTTGACCAGGCACGCCGACTTATTACAGACGAAGAAGCCAAGGAATTAATCTTAAAACGCTGGCTAAAAACTTTACAAGATACGGTAAATAGCTATCTACAGACTCACAAACGCGAATTGCTACAAGCCGTGGAAAACCTGTGGCAGAAATACACCACGCCAATAAGCAGCATTTTAAGTAAGCGGGAGGAAGAAACCCAATTGTTAAATCATTATTTAGAGGAATTGGGGTATGAATAATTGTTTAAAGGAAATACCAGATGGGTGGCATATTGTTGAGTTAAGTGAAATTCTTCAATACGAACAGCCATATCACTATATTGTTTTATCTGAAGAATATAACGATATTTTTGGAATTCCTGTTTTAACAGCTGGAAAATCTTTTTTGCTTGGTTATACTAATGAGTCTGATAATGTTTATTCAAATCTTCCAGTAATAATTTTTGATGATTTTACAACTGATAGTAAGTATGTGGATTTCCCTTTTAAGGTAAAGTCTTCCGCTATGAAGTTCCTTAGACCAAGAGAAGGTGTTTCCATAGATTTAAAACTTATTTTCGAATATATTCAAAGTTTAAAAATATCAGTTGCTAATTCTGACCATAAACGAAGATGGATTTCTGAATTCAGTAAAATCAAAATCACTATACCACCTTTTGAGCAGCAAATTAAAATCGCTGATATCTTATCCACCTGCGATGCCGTAATTGAGAAAACGCAAGCTGCCATAGCCAAATATAAACTTATAAAACAGGGCATGCTACATGATCTGTTTACACGCGGCATTGATATTCAAACCGGCAAACTTCGTCCACGCTATAAAGATGCACCGGAACTGTATAAGGAGAGTAAATTAGGATGGATTCCGAAGGAGTGGGAATGTGAGATGCTAAGTTCAGTCATTGAAATTATCAGTGGAGGAACTCCTTCAACTCAGATAAAAGAATATTGGGGTGGAGAAATTCCGTGGTTGTCTGTTGATGATTTTAATACAGGAAACAGATATGCATCCAAAGCAGCAAAGAAAATAACAGAGGAAGGATTAAAAAATTCCGCAACTAACATGCTTTTGCCAGGAATGTTGATTATTTCAGCTAGAGGAACTGTTGGAGTAATTGCTCAAATGAAAGCACCAATGGCATTTAATCAATCTTGTTATGGTTTAAATACAGTCAATGAATACTTAAGCAATGATTTTCTTTATTACTATCAAACATTTTTTATTCGATTCATAGGCTTTAAATCCTATGGGAGTGTATTTGATGTAATTACTAAAAGCTCTTTTGATGAAGTGTTTATACCTATAAATAAAAAATCTGATGAACAAAGAATGATTGTAGAAAAATTGACAGCAATAGACACTAATCTTCAATCCGAACAATCCTATCTTGAAAAGATGCAGCAATTAAAAAAGGGCTTAATGGAAGATTTGCTGAGTGGTAAGAAGAGAGTGAAAGTATAAATTTAAAATAATTAATCATGGCAGAATATATCAACGTTGAAAAACCGTTTCTCGATAAACTTCGCCAGTTATATTGGCAGGTGATTGACCAAGGCATTGGCGTTCCGCAGGATCCCGCGAAAAGTTTAAGGGATAACTTTAAGCAGGTATTGCTGCCGCAGGTTTTTAAAGATAGCATTAAGGCTATCAATAAAACAGATGACGGCAGAGAATGGCTTACCGATAAGCAACTGGAGGATATTCTATTTGAAATCCAGAACTTCCAGGGAGTAACTCTGCACGAAGCTAACAAAGCCATTCATCGCCTTTTATTGAAAGGAACAACTGTAAGCAAAAACGAACTTACAGGAGAGGTGAGTCCTACTGTTCGCTTAGTTGATTTCAAGAATTGGGATAAAAACAGTTTTATTGCCATAAATCAGTTCCGCTTGCTCACACCCGGAGCGAGTCGTCAGGGAATTATTCCCGATATTGTTCTGTTTTTGAATGGTTTGCCGCTCGTAGTGGTGGAGGCTAAAGATTTTGATGTAGCCGAACCATTGAGCGAAGCCTATTTGCAGATAACCCGTTACGCCAATACTCGCGAAGACGACTATGGAATACCGGAGGGAGAAGAGAGGCTGTTTCATTATAATCTGTTCAGCATTATCACACATGGCAAGGAGGCACGTGTAGGCACAATAAGTGCCGAATTTGATTTTTACAACAATTGGGTTGATATTTTCCCGGAGGAGTACAAAGTTGTTCAGTTTCCGCCCAATGAAGAACGACAGGAAGTGCTGATTCACGGAATG
>MTKW01006819.1_pt2 | contig 12358 bp, 12 predicted proteins | sample 1042761 | NCBI WGS metagenome assembly MTKW01 (sample SAMN06205366, study PRJNA360243) | anaerobic digester metagenome | biome: Wastewater treatment plant; feature: Anaerobic digester sludge; material: sludge; isolation source: anaerobic digester fed with sludge from wastewater treatment plant ...
GCCGAAGTTGAGTTGGTTTCTGCTATCTCTAGGGAAATGAAATTAAAAATGGCTCTAGAACCAATCAAAGGAGATTATGATTATATATTTATTGATTGTCCACCTTCTTTAGGTCTTTTAACCTTGAATGCCATGACAGCAGCTGATAGTGTGCTAATCCCTGTGCAATGTGAGTACTATGCTCTAGAAGGACTTAGCCAACTGATGAATACTATTAAGCTAGTCAAAAAGCACTTAAATCCTGAGCTAGAAATCGAGGGTGCAGTATTAACAATGTTTGATGCTCGCACAAATCTATCTATTCAAGTGGTAGATGAAGTTAAGGCGTATTTTAAGGAGAAAGTATTCCGTTCTATCATTCCGCGGAATGTCCGCTTAAGTGAGGCGCCTAGCTATGGGTTGCCGATAATCATATATGATCCGCGCTCAAAAGGTGCGGAACAGTATCAGGAATTGGCAAAGGAGGTACTGGAGCGTGGCTAAAACTGGATTAGGGAAAGGTCTTTCTGCTTTAATACCGATTGCAGATGAGATCAATAATGAGCAGGAAAGTGTAATAGAGATAGAAATTAGTGAAATTAAACCGAACTCCTTTCAGCCTCGCCGTGTTTTTGACCAAGATAAGTTAGATGAATTAGCTCAGTCCATCAAAGAACACGGTGTGGTACAACCGGTTATGGTGCGTCGAATAGCTGAAGGCAGTTATGAGTTGGTCGCAGGCGAGAGAAGGCTAAGAGCCTCTGAACTAGCAGGAAAGAAAACGATCCCTGCAGTAATAAAAGAACTGAACGACGCCCAAATGATGGAGATTGCCTTAGTAGAGAATATCCAACGTGAGAATTTAAGCCCTATAGAAGAAGCTTATGCTTATAAAAGGCTGTTGGAGGAGTTTAAGTTAACCCAAGAACAATTGGCTAAGCGTGTATCAAAGAGTAGATCCTTCATTGCCAACATGGTTAGGCTTTTGAACCTGCCCCATGAAATCATTGAAGATTTGCAGGAAAATCGTTTAACTGTTGGACATGCTCGGCCGTTGCTATCAATCGAAAATGACAGAAAAAAATTAGAAGTAGCCCAAACAATAATCAACAAGAAGCTATCAGTGCGTGAGGCGGAATCTTTAGTTAAGAATGTCTTAGAGAATGAAAAAGAGAAAAAATCAGCACAGTCTAAGAAAAAGGAAAAAGGAAGACGCATTTCACCCGTCTTAAAGGACTTGGAGTCGAGACTGCGTAGTCTTTGTGGAACAAAAGTCAAAATCTTAGACCAAGACGGTAAAGGTAAGATAGAAATTGATTACTATAGTGCTGACGATTTAGACCGAATAAGCGCCTTACTTCTTAGAGGTGAAAAAATCTAAAGCTCATAAAAAGTCAAAATCTCGCCGACTATTCCGGCGGGATTTTTTTCTTACTATATAACAAACAAATATAAAATAATATAAATAATCAGAATTATGGCACTTTGTGAAAAGTATAGCAAACATTCATAAATTGAGATATAATATACTTGCAAAAAAGTAAATATATTCTGTGTTCGAATAACCACCAATTGAAAATATTTGTAAAATTAGCTTTATTAAAAGGACTGAATTCAAAAAAACTCTAGAAACTACTGCTAATATGCACAAAATCAGTTTTTTAGGGTTTTGATTAATTCAACACAAGAAAATTTTTTTGGCCTAGGTTGTGAATTATAGCACAAACCTCATTTTCAATTGGTTTTATATAACAGATTTTATTAATTCTTGGGACTACAATCTATTTAAATAAAGGAGGAGTTGTAATGACTTGCCAATGTCAATGCAGTTCAGAAAAAGATGATAGATTTTGTCTAGTGGACCGTGTTGTTGAGCGGTATGAAGGACAGGAAGGTTCTCTTATTCCGATCCTGCATGAAATTCAGGAGGAGATAGGTTATCTACCTGAAGATGTACAGGCTTATGTGGCAGAGAAAATGAACACAACATTAAGTGAAGTATATGGTGTGGTTAGTTTTTATGCTTTGTTCAATACTGAGCCTAAAGGAAAGTACAAAATCAACGTATGTATGGGAACTGCTTGTTATGTAAAAGGTTCGGGCCAAATTCTGAGCGAATTTGAGAAGGAACTGGGCATTAAAGTAGGCGAGACCACAGAAGATGGACTCTTTACTTTGGAAGGATGCCGCTGCATAGGGGCTTGCGGTTTGGCCCCAGTTTTAACAATTAATGATGATGTTCATGGTCGGTTAGTTCCAGGCTCAGGAGACGTCTCTAACCTTATTAAAAAATATAAGGTAGAGAGCGAATAAGGGGGGGTAACGGATGCGTAGTATTGAAGATTTAAAGAAAATAAAAGCTGAAATGGAAAAAGACATGTCGATCCGTGAGGAAAGCGGGGAAGCTAAAATAACAGTTCACATGGGGACCTGTGGCATAGCTAATGGTGCTAGAGATGTATTAAATGCTGTTCTGGAAGAATTACACACTCGCAATCTTACTAATATTCATGTTACTCAGACTGGTTGCCCCGGACTTTGCCATAAGGAGCCTCTATTAACAGTCACTATTCCTGGGAAGAACCCGTTTGTATACGGTAAATTGGATACTGAAAAGGTTAAAAAGTTAATTAACCAGCATATAGTTAATGGGCAACCTGTGACGGAATGGCTGGTAAATCTCAGCAAATAAGAACGTAAAGCTAAATAAGGAGGAGAATAGGTATGGAATTCTACAGGTCTCATGTGCTTGTATGTACCGGCACAGGCTGTACCTCTTCAGATAGTAAATTAGTATATGATGAATTAAATAAACAATTGGCCGAAAAAGGTCTCGATAAAGAAATCAAGATTATTGAGACTGGATGCTTTGGTTTTTGTAATCTTGGACCGCTAATGGTTGTATATCCTGAAGGAACTTTTTATTGTCGGATACAGCCAGAAGATGTTGCTGAGATTGTGGAAGAGGATTTTATCAAAGGTCGGAGAGTAGAAAGACTTCTCTATCGCGACATAAATGACGACGCGATAACTCAAGAGTTTGAAGATATCGACTTTTTTAAACACCAAAAAAGAATTGCTTTGGCAAACTGTGGTCATATAAATCCCGAAAAAATCGAAGAATATATTGCTCGCGATGGCTACTTTGCCTTGGCTAAAGCCTTAACAGAAATGACACCAGAAGAAGTTATCGAGGAAATCAAAAAAGCCGGCCTAAGAGGTCGTGGTGGTGGTGGTTTCCCTACTGGCCAAAAATGGTTCTTTGCCAGTCAGTCTAAGAGTGATAAGAAATATGTAGTATGTAATGCTGACGAAGGAGATCCGGGAGCATTTATGGATCGTAGTATCCTGGAGGGAGATCCTCATGCTGTGCTGGAAGCTATGGCTATCGCTGGGTATGCAATAGGAGCGGATCAAGGTTATATTTATGTACGGGCAGAATATCCCATCGCAGTTAATCGGTTAAAAATTGCTATTGAACAGGCTCGTACCATGGGCTTGTTAGGTAAAAATATTTTTGGTACAGGCTTTAATTTCGATATTGATATTCGTTTAGGTGCGGGTGCCTTCGTTTGCGGTGAGGAAACTGCTCTCTTAGCCTCAATTGAAGGAAAAAGAGGAGAACCGCGTCCAAGACCGCCCTATCCAGCAGTATCAGGCTTATGGGGTAAACCAACTATTATTAATAATGTAGAAACTTATGCAAATGTAAACGTGATTATCCGTAATGGTTGGGAATGGTTTACTAAAATCGGTACTGAAAAAAGTAAAGGAACAAAGGTCTTCGCCTTAGCCGGTAATATCAATAATACAGGTCTGATTGAAGTACCCATGGGTACAACTTTAAGAACCATAGTCTATGATATCGGTGGCGGTATTCCTAACGGTAAGAAGTTTAAGGCTGCTCAGACAGGTGGCCCTTCTGGTGGCTGTATTCCGGCTAACTTAATGGATATTGAAATAGATTACGATAATCTGATTTCTATCGGTTCAATGATGGGTTCAGGTGGCCTAATTGTTATGGATGAAGATAACTGTATGGTTGATATCGCTCGTTTCTTCCTGGAGTTTACCCAAGAGGAATCTTGCGGAAAATGTCCGCCCTGCCGAATCGGAACTAAGAGAATGCTAGAAATTCTGGATAAGATAACTGAAGGAAAAGGTACCTTGGAAGACCTTGATAAACTGGAGACTTTGGCTGAAACTATCAAGAACTCTTCCCTCTGTGGGTTAGGTCAGACAGCCCCGAATCCAGTTCTCAGTACCTTAAAATATTTCCGGCATGAATATGAAGCTCATATTGTTGATAAGAAATGTCCAGCTGGTGTTTGCCAGGCTTTACTGGAATACTCAATAATTCCTGAGAAATGTAAGGGTTGTGGGCTATGTGCTCGTAAATGCCCAACAGATGCTATTAGCGGAAAAGTTAAGGAACCATATGTTATTGACGTTGAGAAATGCATTAAGTGCGGGGCCTGCATGGATGCATGTAAATTTGATGCGGTCGTTAAACAATAAGTTAAGATGAAAGGAGAGTGACCGTTCATGGGAATGGTGAATTTAATAATTGACGGTCAAGAAGTGCAGGCTAGAGAAGGCAGCACAGTTCTAGAGGCTGCACAACAGGCCGGGATATATATTCCCACTTTATGTTTTCTAAAGGATATTAATCAAATAGGTGCTTGTCGTGTTTGTCTAGTCGAAATCGAAAAAGCACGTGGTCTACAGCCCTCTTGTGCATATCCAGTTTCTGAGGGTATGGTGGTCAGAATTAATACAGCAAAAGTTAGGGAAGCCCGTAAGGCAGTTGTTGAACTGATTTTGTCTAACCACCCAAAAGATTGCTTGACTTGTGATCGTAATACTAATTGCGAACTGCAAGCACTGGCTAACCAATTGGGCATTAAGGAGATTCGGTTCGAAGGCGCTAATAGTACATTTGAACCCGATCTGACTTCCCCTTCTATCGTAAGAGATCCAGACAAGTGCATCCTCTGTCGCCGCTGTGTGACAGTTTGTAACCAGGTGCAAGAAGTGGGTGTTTTAGGAGTTACAAATAGAGGATTTGATAGTATCGTGGCTCCACCCTTTAAACGCCAATTAGACGAAGTAAATTGCACTTACTGCGGCCAATGTATCAATGTCTGCCCAGTAGGCGCATTAACAGAGAAAGATCAAAAACAAAAGGTCTGGGATGCAATTAACGATCCTCAGAAAACAGTTATCGTACAGACAGCTCCTGCTGTACGTGCGGCCTTAGGAGAAGAGTTTGGCTTACCTGTAGGTACATCGGTGACAAAGAAAATGGTGGCTGCCCTTCGCCGTTTAGGTTTTGATAAGGTATTCGATACAGATTTTACGGCTGATTTAACCATTATGGAGGAAGGTCACGAATTGTTGGCTAGGATTAAAGAAGGCGGTAAGTTACCACTAATTACCTCCTGTAGCCCTGGCTGGGTAAAATACTGTGAGCATACCTTCCCCGAATTATTAGATAACCTTTCCACAGCAAAATCACCGCAGCAGATGTTCGGCACCTTAGCTAAGACATATTATCCTGAGAAGGAAGGATTAAATCCTGCTGATATCTTCTCAGTATCAGTAATGCCATGTACAGCGAAGAAGTTTGAATGCGAACGTCCAGAAATGGATGATAGCGGATATCAAGACGTGGATGCTTCAATAACTACCCGTGAATTAGCAGAAATGATTAAAGAGGCGGGAATAGATTTTCTTGCTTTACCTGATGAAGGATACGATGCTCCGATGGGTATTTCAACGGGAGCAGGACTGATCTTCGGAGCTACTGGTGGTGTGATGGAAGCTGCCTTGAGAACAGTCTATGAAGTAGTTACTGGGGAAACATTAGCAAAACTAGATTTTGTTGAGGTCCGTGGTCTTGAGGGCGTCAAAGAAGCTGCGATAGATCTTCCTCCATTAGGCACTGTTAAGGTTGCAGTAGCCCATGGTTTAGGAAACGCAAAACATTTAATGGAGAAAGTAAGAAGCGGTGAAGCTGATTATCACTTTATTGAGATTATGGCTTGCCCTGGAGGTTGTGTAGGCGGCGGTGGACAACCAATTGTCAGTGGGCCTGAGCGCATGAAACTGAAAGAAGACTATCGTTCTTTAAGGGCTAAGGCAATCTATGAGGAAGATGCTGGAATGCCTATCCGCAAATCTCACGAAAATCCAGCTATCAAAGAATTATATGAAGAATATCTGGGTGAACCTTTAGGAGAAAAAGCTCATAAGCTGTTGCATACACATTATCAGCCTAGAATAAAATATGTAGCCTTAGCGGGAAAAGTAAACCAGAAGTAGCAAGTTCAAAAAACTACTTGTTTAATAATAAAAGGAGACCACACAGGTCTCCTTATTTTTTAATATTGAAATTGAATCACGGTCCCTAGGGATAATAACCCCGCTAACAGCCCTTGGCGATTTTTACAACCAAACATACCAGAAGGTAAAAATTCATTGAATAGAGGGGAATCTGGAAAGAGGTTTTTCTCCCTAAAAAAGCTAGTCAGCTTTGCTCACTAAATGTATAATAGATGAGTATAGAAAGAGAGGTAAAATATATGTTTGGTACCTTAGTAAATGTTGCTGCAATAATCGTAGGAGCATTGATAGGGATTACACTTCGGAAAGGTATTGCGGAGCGTTTTAAATTAACTATCATGCATGGGATTGGTCTGGTGGTTTGCTTAATCGGGGTAAACATGGCCATCAAGACCTCTAATGAGATAATAGTGATTCTTAGCATGGTTGTCGGAGGATTAATCGGGGAAATCTTGGACATTGAAGGTTTTCTTACCAAGCTCGGAAAAAGTTTAAATAACATAGTCAAGGCGGAAGAGGGAGATTTTATTAAGGCCTTTGTCAGCTCAAGTCTAGTTTACTGTGTTGGAGCCATGTCGATTATGGGTTCTTTTCAAAGTGGATTAACAGGAGAACATAGTATACTCTTAGCCAAATCAGCCTTAGACGGAATTACAGCTATAGTTTTTTCATCTAGTATGGGTATAGGTGTTATATTTTCTGCACTCCCAGTCTTAATATATCAGGGTCTTCTTACTTTATTAGCTGAAAGCGTACAAGGAATTCTTACAGACCCTGTAGTGCGGGAGATGACAGCTACTGGAGGTTTGTTAATTGTTGCCATAGGAGTTAATATGTTGGGCTTCAATAAATTTAAAGTTGCAAATTTATTGCCGGCGATTTTTGTGGCGATTATTTTCACTCTTTTGGCGGCCAGATTTTTTCCTGCTGCAATCTAGCTATTTGGAAAATGATTTTGCTAAAGTAAAGGAGTTATGATTTGTGAATATTATCCTTGATTGGATTACGAACAATTATTCGTTGACAGCCTTAATTCTTTTGAAGGCTTTTGCTCTCTGTATCATTGTGTTCTTAGTAGTAATAATTCGGTTGAATCGAATGAATAAAAAATATCGTCAGCTTCTCAAAGGTTCAGACGGCCAAAATCTAGAGCAAATATTATTAAGTAATGGCAAAATGTTGGAACAAGTCTTATTTAAACTGAATCTTATCGATGAACGATTGGAAGGCGTTGAGCAGGTAACCGCCAAGAGTATTCAGCACGTAGGGATAGTCAGATTTAACGCTTTTAAGGATATGGGTGGGGATTTGAGCTATGCCGTGGCCTTATTAGATCAGCAAGGTGATGGGGTAGTGCTCAGTAGTATCTTCGGTATGGAAGACGCCCGAACATATGCCAAACCTATTAAAGGAGGAAAATCCTCCTACCAGCTTTCCGAAGAGGAAGAGCAGGCGATCCAACAGGTTGCTAAGGCTATCCGTCGTTAAGAATTGCTTTGCCTTTCTAAGAAGTAGCAGGAATTTCGAAATCGATAACGAATTATATATAGTCGAGACTATCTTTAATAGTCAGAATAATTGTTCAGGTTAAAAAGCTCTGAGAATCAATCGAGGCAGGGTGGAATAATGTTTAACTCAGATAAAAAGTTCTGGTGGAACAGACATACCACAAGAAGGAGAATGGCCAAAAGAAAGAAATCGACACATTTGACAATGATGGTTGTTCCTAATGGTCAATGTGAAAAGATTAAGAATATTTGTATTCCTATTTGGCTACTAAAGACTTCCTTGGTTGTGTTTGTATTATGTATATTAGTGGTAGGCTACTTTATCAGTGGCTTTTTTAATCTACGTTATGTGGCTGGAGAAAATTTAGAATTAAAGAAAATTAATACAGCCCAAGCCAAAGAACTGCAGGAGCTACAAGATATGGCTGGTTCAATGCGTACAAAGCTAGAGGCCTTGGTATCCTTGGATAGAGAAGTACGGGCTAAAGTCGGATTGGAAGAAAAAAGCCCTGAGGTAAAAGTACCTAAAATAGACGGCTCGAGAGCTCAATTCCGCTATCAATTTATAACAATGGGTTTAACGAATAGTAATAATGCTTTAGGCACGAATGCTAATACATTTGAAGATACCGGTACGATATTAGAAGTCCATGATGGAGTAGACCTATTGGCATTGGCCGATAGTCCAAATCTAGAGGTTTTGGCCTCTTCCAAGGAACTATCTCTGTCTGAAGGAGATAATAATCCCTTACTTGAGCTTAGAGAAGCCCTTGCAGAAATGGATGTTTTTATGACACTGCAAGAAGAGAATATTAATCAGCTTAGTGTGGAGGTTGACAAGCAACAAGCAAAATTGGCTGCAACGCCCGATTATTGGCCTTATAATGGGCGCATTACTTCTAATTTTGGCTGGAGAACTAATCCCATCACTAAAAAAGGCAAGGAATTCCACGAAGGAATTGATATAGCTGGGCCTTATGGTTCCGCTATCAGAGCAGCCGGCAATGGAATTGTAACTTTTGCAGGCTATAAAGGGGCTTGGGGTAGGCTGGTCATTGTTTCCCACGGATACGGCTATGTTACCTATTATGCCCACAATTCCTCTATTTTGGTTAAAAAAGGAGACCAGGTCGAGAAAGGACAGATTATTTCCAGATTAGGTAATACAGGTCGTAGTACAGGGGCTCATTTACACTATGGCGTGTCTTATAATGGAAAATGGATTGATCCTCGCACCGTCAGAAAAAAATGACCCTAGGAGTGTGGAAGATGGCTTTTCGTAAAAAGAATAGTGTAATATCAACAAATATAGAAAAGGTAGATACAATAATCGGTAAAGGCACCGTTTTTCAAGGGACAATTAATGCTAATGGAACTGTCAGGATTGAAGGTGAATATAAAGGTGAGATTCGAGCCAAGGGAGACGTTATCATCGGTAATGACGGCAGAGTTGAAGCTACAGTAGAAGCTCGTAATGTTGTTGTTGCAGGACATTTGCGCGGCAACATTCAAGCTCAAGGCAAGGTGGATCTGGCTTCTACTGCCAAGCTATATGGCGATATGCGAGTTAAGAACTTACTCATTGAAGAAGGCGCAATCTTCAAGGGTAATTGTATAATGGATAGAGAAGATCAAGAAAAAATTATTAGTACACTAAAGCAAACTGCTCACTGATGAGAAAATCCAGAGCCTTTTCGGTGTGACCGAAAGGGTTATTTTCTTTATGCCAAATAATATTAATAAAGATATCAGTTGCTAGTGTTGCGGTCTTAATAATTATGCGGAGTTGATTTATGAAAACAATCTGTATTATTAATCCAGTTGCAGGTCAAGGCAAAGCTTTGAAGGTTTGGTCTACAATACAAGAGAAGGTTTTTAGCTTAGGGTTTAAGGTAGATACAGTTTATACAAAATATACTGGCCATGCTACAACCCTCGCTTCTCATGCGGTACAACAGGGGTATGAGTTAGTCCTTGCTGTAGGTGGAGACGGTACAATGCATGAAGTTGTGAATGGCCTGGCATATACAGATACTACATTTGGGGTGATACCGGCTGGGACAGGTAATGACTTTGGTAGAAGTCTTATGTTACCGAAGGATCCTGTGGAAGCTGTTAAGGTTATCGCTGCAGGTAAGACAAAATATATAGATTTAGGTCGTTATGACGGACATTATTTTCTCAATATGGGTGGTTTCGGAATAGATGCTGATGTAGCACATCGGGTTAATGGTACAAGAATTCTACGTGGACATTTAGCTTATCTGGCTGCTGCTCTCAAAGTCTTTATGGTCTACAAATCCTACATTGCTGAGATAATAATTGATGGTAATAAAATAAAAACAGATACTATTTTAGTATCTGTAGGTAACGGACAATTTTTAGGTGGTGGTTTACATATGCTGCCCCAAGCCGTTCTAGATGACGGATTGTTGGACATTATGATTGTAGAAAAAATGCCACGTCTTGAGTTAATCAGAAGGTTTCCTTCCTTATACAAAGGTACACATCTAATGATACCTAAGTGCCACTTTTACCGCGGTAGGGAGGTAATTATTAATCTTCCAGAGCCTAAAGAAAATGTTTTTGCTCAAGTTGATGGCCAAGAAATTAGTGGCTTTCCTTTACATTTCGGTATAGCGCCTCAGGCCTTGAAAGTATTTATTCCTTAGTTAGCGGCTAATATTTGCGTAGCTGGGGATATGTTCTTTGTATGGACCAATAAACACCCTGGGCAATAATTTTGGCCATCTTAAAAACTAGGTTAAGCCTAGTATTCTGTAAGACTTGTAATTCCATGAAGCCTCCCATGTTAACTATTCCTGAAATACTTATATCTCCCACAGCAGGGAGATTTTTTTTTAGACCGATGCCTGGCAACAGAGGCTCCCTTTGGGCAATAATGCTGCCCACGGGAGATGTTTTACCTAGACATGCATCAATAGCTATCAGTGGGCGTCCTTTTTCTTCAGGACTGAAGCTTTGGATAGTTTCTGTAAGGTTAAGGGCGTGGACGGGCTCCTCCAAAGAGCCATAGAGTGACAAGTTCCAATGCTTAAGAAGAGTGTTAAGTTGCATACCGGTAAGGGGTCCTAAACTATCCCCAGTAGAACGATCTGTACCGATACAAAGAATAATCGGCGGCCCTTTTTTCTCCATGTTCAGTAGGCTATTACTGAGATACTCAGACAAGCGCAGGGCTGCCCTACGATCATCCATGTGGACGCTAAGTTTAGTTGATGGATCATAATTAGAGTTTCGAAGGAGTAATTTACTAAAATAGCCCATTACTTCCCTCCTGTTTAATCTTCATAAGGTTATTATTAACAAGATTAAACGAACTCATACTTGCATAGATCTTGAAGAGACGGCAAAAAAACTAGGAATCAGAGATAGGGTAGAGAGCGTAGGGCAGACATTATTATTAGATGAGCTAGTATTGCTGAATAAGGTTGGGGGATGAAAGTATGGGCAAAAGAAGTACATATTTTTGGCAGATAGCTTTTACCTATATAGGGGCAATTGTAGGAGCAGGCTTTGCCTCTGGACAAGAGATTTTCAAGTTCTTTGGTATTTTTGGTAGTAAGGGCATCCTAGGGGCTCTTCTAGCTGGTCTGCTGTTGGCCTTTTACGGCTTCCAGATTGTGAGAACCTCAGCCTTGATGAGATTAGATAGCTATGAACAATATCTGGTATATTTATTCGGAAGCCGTAAAGCCAAACTTATGGATGGTTTGATTGGTTTCTTTTTGCTCTGCGGTTTTGCCGTAATGCTAGTAGCTGGCGGCAGCCTTTTTAACCAATTATGGGGTTGGCATCCAGCAGTAGGGTTTATTCTCAATGCAGTAATTCTGTATGTCATTATGCTGGTGGGAGTAAAAGGTATGTTGTGGCTGAATACAGTTCTGATCCCCTTTTTAGTTGTGGCAAGTATTATTGTGGCGGCCTTGAGTCTGACAGGGGGTAGCCAGCCAGATGTCATCCAAGAATTAAAAAGCCAATTCTTGATTAATAATTGGCTTTTGGGGTCTTTACTCTATGTCTCTTATAATGTGGTGTTGGGTATGGTAGTATTAGTTACATTAGGAGATATTGCCTATAAAGGCGGAAGTGGTGGTGCGGTTTTAGGAGGTGTAGTCTTAGGCGTAATGGCCGCTTTTTTGGCTTTAGCGCTAAAATGGAATTTTGTTCACGTCCAAGCTTATGATGTACCCCTCCTAGCCTTAGCTGGGCTACAAGCTAATTGGTTAGCTAAATGCTACTCTCTTGTTCTCTGGGTAGCTATTATCACCACAGCCCTAGGCAATGGTTTAGGTTTAGTACAAAGGTTAAGAAGTAACTTTCCAATCCCCCTTCCTATCGTAATTGCTTTGCCATTTTTGCCTGCCATAGCTCTCTTAGGCTGGCCTTTAGGGCGGGCAGTAGGTTTGATTTACCCACTTATGGGTTATCTGGGCTTTGTTTTAATAATTGCCATCAGTTTCAGAATCTTCGGCCGGCCGAAATTTTAGCCAGGCAGATTTTAT
>MTKW01074576.1_pt1 | contig 12348 bp, 7 predicted proteins | sample 1042761 | NCBI WGS metagenome assembly MTKW01 (sample SAMN06205366, study PRJNA360243) | anaerobic digester metagenome | biome: Wastewater treatment plant; feature: Anaerobic digester sludge; material: sludge; isolation source: anaerobic digester fed with sludge from wastewater treatment plant ...
GTATAAAGATATAGTGATTAAGCCCACTCAACAGTTGGGAGGTATAGGGATAACAATACTTCCTCAAAATGAAGAGCAAGTACTAAAAGCTTTTGACAATGCTTTAAAACACTCCAAAGCACCTACTAAGTATAAAGTTTTAGGAGAGGAGTTCATATCAGGGGATAACTACAGGCTTTTAGTATTAGGCAACAAAATTATAGGTGCTGTTCGTAGAAAAGCTGCACATATTGTTGGTGATGGGAAAAATACAATAAGAGCACTAATCTCACAAACAAATGAAGTTAGGAAAAAGACTCTCCTAATGCCAATTCTCATAGATAATGAAGTAATTTTAAAATTACAAAGAAATAACTTAAACCTAGAATCAATTCCTGAAGAAAAAGAAGAAGTTATATTAAGATATAACTGTAATCTTACAACAGGGGGAACTACAGAGGAGTGTATGGATGAAGTTCATGATTTCTATAAACAGATGGCTGTAAAATCAGTAAAGGCTGTAGGCGCAGAATTTGGTGGTGTAGATATAATCACGGAAGATATTTCTAAACCAAGTAAGTGCGCTATTAATGAAATAAACTATAACCCTGGCTTAAGATTGCATTACAAAGTAGATAAAGGAGAAATAACAGATGTAGCTGTGTTAATAATGAAATACATCAAGAATAAATATATAAATTCAAAGTAAATCAAATGAGTAAAGTACAAATTCTACAAGGACTAAATCTAGAATCCGAGATATCAACCATTATTATCAACCTACAGCAGAGTGATTCGATAGCAGAGATACTAAATCTAATTAAAAGTTTCCACCCTGTATTTATGAAAGAGTATAAATTTAATAACGATAGGTTAGTAATTAGATCCAAAATGACTTTTCTTTGGAGAGAGATGGCAGATACTTTAATTGAGCTCTCTGAAGAAAAAATCTCTTATGAGGATGCTAAAGGATATATCCTTAATACCCTTATCAAACAGAGAATTAAGTCTATGTCAACCATCCCTGTTCTACACACTGCATATACTCTACTCTATGAAGTAACTCCTAGTGTAGTAGAAAAAGAGTTAGTATCCTCTGTTAAGGAAGGATACAGCTATGCTTGGAATAGGTATTACACATTAGGTAGTGGTAAAAATTCTCAAATTACCTGTTCCATTGCAAGTAGCAAAGATTCTGCCTTCTCTGTTAAAACCCAAGGAGATAAGTGGAGCACCAATGTATACATGGAAAGAATAGGTCTCCATATCCCTAAATGGGAAGTTGTCAAAGACAAGGAACATATTAAAAAAGTTTGGGATAATTATGAAAAACCTGTTGTAATTAAACCGACCGGTTTAACTGGTGGATCTGGTGTTACAGTAGGAATAAATACTTTAGAGGAAGCATATATTTCTTTTGATCATGCCAAAGAAGCTACAGATAAGCATAGAGGAAAGCAGTGGCAACAAAAGGTTATGATACAAAAACAGGTAGAAGGAGATAAAAACGGAGCAGATTACAGGCTGCTAGTTATTGACGGTTCTTTTCAGGTTTGTACCAAAAGAATTCCTGCATTTGTAATCGGTGATGGCAAATCAACCATAAGAGAGTTAGTAGAAGAAGAGAATAAAAATCCCCGCAGAGATCAACTAAACCCTGCACATACATTAAAGCCGATAGAGATAGATGAACCTCTAACAAGGTTACTTGAGAAGAAAGGCTTAACTCTCTCCTCTATTCCTCAAAAAGAAGAACAGATTTATGTAAGAAATGTTGCCAGTATGAGTAGAGGTGGTATTACAGAAGACTATACCGACAAAGTAGGACCTGAGATAAAAGCAATCGCTGAATCTCTTGCTCAAAGCATGCATGCATTTGTACTAGGCATTGATATAATAGCCAATGATATATCTAAACCTCTAACAGAAGATAACGGTGGTATACTAGAGGTTAATACTATGCCTGAATCATACTTAAACTTCTATCCTGAAATAGGTGAGAAAAGAGAAGATGCTTTAGAATTCTTTGTAAAAAGACTATTAAAAGGCAACAAAACAAAACAGATAGTTACAATTGGATATTTTGAAAAAGATATCCCTACTCTACTTAAAGAAGGAATTATAGGGTCATATTTAGAAAAAGATAGTACCGTTGGTGAGTACAAGAATGAGGAAATAATAATAAATGGTTTAAGTGTAAACAAAGAGATAGAAAAATCAAAAGCTATTGAATCTTTAAAGTTAAATGCTTCCTTAGACGCAATTATTATTCATCATCGAGATTGGGAAGATATAGAGGAAACAGGATTAGGCTTTGACAGAGTAGATATGTTAATAATTAATAGAAAATTAAAAGAGTATAATGGATATTTTAAAATTATGAAAAAATACAAAAGAAAAGGATTAATAGATAATATTAGGATAATTTAATGTGAAATATTTAATAATTGATAAGAGACAGAGAGTAAAAGTAGATGGTATGGGAGAGATTCCTACAGGCTCAGCACGTTTAATGGAGGAATTAAAGTTGAGAAATATAGAATGTGATTTCATATATAATGATCAATTAGAATTTCTTTTCGAAAATGGGAGTATACTCATTACTGCAAATGCAAGAGATATAAAGGAATATAGTAATATTATCTTCAGAGGTCATAGTTTGGACGATGACAAAGAGTACCAATATAAGAGATACATAATAGACTATATTGATGAATACAATAAGAATAACCTAGAGAATAGGATTTTAGTACAAAATTCAAAGGCTATAAAAAATTTCCCCTACTACAATAAGATAGCAATAGCTATGTTTTGTTCTAAGAACAGTATCCCTCATTTTAATACATACTTTAGAGCTGATGGAGACTATTTATCAGAGAGAAAGATGTTAAAAGAATATCCACTAATCATTAAAGAGTACCGTGGTAAAAATCGATTAGAGAATATTGATGGAAAGGAAAAAGTTAAAAAGAATGTTTTTAAATTAAATAGTAATGAAGATCTACAACAGAGAGAATTAACTACACAAGATTTAAAAGATTTCTTCCTACAAGAGTTTTCTGATCAAGCTGAAGATTACAGATTATTTGTAAAACTTGGAAAAGTAATAGGAGGGTGGAGAAGAAAAGCTTCTGATGGTTTTATGACTGTTAGCAAAGGCATTTATGAGATGTATAATAACCCAGATGAAGAGATGAGATTAATAGCTGAGAAAGTCTCTTCTTTACTACAGGCTGATTTCATAGCAGTAGATTTTATGTACATTAGAAACAAACCTCATATTCAGGAATTCAGTTTTCATCCAGGATACAAAGCATACGAGACCAAAATAGAAGGAGAGCCTGTTAATATAGCAGAGGCTATAATAACTGCATTTAGTGAATAGCTATAATCCAACTTTTCTGAAAACCTCTTCCCACTTCTCTTTTGAAGGGATTCTTTTTGGTCTTGGTAATAGCCCTTCCCTAACCCACTCTGTTTCTTTAAAACCTATCTTTCCTGCATAAAGCAATTCATACAGAGAGGAATCTTTCTTTAATCTATTTAAGACTCTTCTAAAACCTCTAAAATAGGTAATATCTTTTGCATAAATACCAGGAAAAGATGTATCTCCCAACCCTCTTTTTACTCTATACACTGTATTAAAAGCAGAATATTTAGGTAAAATACCTAATACACAGTTATACAGCTGTCTAAATGACATCTCTTCTCCTACATAGAGAGCATATACTAAAGCAGCCTTTTTCCTTAACCACTCCTCACTTAGAAGTCCCATATCGTGCTCATTCCAAGTAGCTAATCCCTCCTCCACATCAAGATATGATGGGTAATTAGGTTTACTGAAAACTTCAAACCCAGACTCTAGGCCATTAACCCCTCTTAATACATGTGTCCCTACCTCATGTACCAAGGTTTTCTTTAACTTAAAACGACTTCTCTCAATATTCGGATCTACTAAGACCTTCTTTGTCTTCATACCCACCTTCACACCATTCTTTGTAATATTCATAGATTTATCTACAGCCCAATCTTCTAGATCAAACTCTTTAAAAACCTCCGAAAAGATTCTCTCTATTTCATCATAGCCTAGATAATCTCCTCTTAACTTTTTAACAGTTTTAGGACCTAAGACATCGTAAGAATCCATCCTACCTCTTAGAACCTTACTGGCATTTCTAAACAGTATAGGAGTCGGCTTTCCATATCTTGAGACAGAAATCTCTGTAACTGCCTCATTATTTCCTACCGCATTCATCATTTTAGCAGCCTCCTTCTTTGCTTCTATTAGCCCTATGTAAAAGTCTGATATCCTTGGATCTACATCAGATATCAGTTCAATGTCTGATAGCTTCTCAAATATTTTCTTGTTGCTGTTCTTAACAATCCTGTATTGAAATAGTGGATTATATTTCTCAGAGTTAAAAAACTTCTTTTTTTCAGACTTTAAATTTATAGGGGTAAAGACTAAGGCTGTAGGGATTCTAAGTTCATTTAACAGAGAGGTTACATCCTTTAAGCTCATACTGTTTTTTCTCTTTTTCAATATTGACATACTCTGTATTCTACATAAATAATTACTTTTATACTACCTTCTAAAATCTTTATTAAATGAAAACACTCTCTCTCCTATTGCTAATAGTTCCAAAGCTATTCCTGTACCTTTAGCAACACAGTAAAGAGGTTCATCTGCAACGTGTGCTGGAACTCCAGTAGCTTTTGAGAAAAGTTTATCTAAATTTCTCAACTTAGAAGTGCCTCCACTCATAACCATTCCTCTATCAATTATATCCGCGGAGAGTTCAGGAGGGGTTTTTTCAAGAACAGTCTGAATACTCCTTATTATACTTCTTAAAGGTATTTCTACTGCTTTTGCTACATCATTTGAATCTATAACTATCGATTTTGGCATTCCTGCCCCTATATCTCTCCCTCTCACCTCCATCTCTTTAGGATCTTTCACCTCTACTGCTGATCCTATCTTAATTTTAATATTTTCTGCTGTCTGTTCTCCTATTAATATCCCCTTTTTCTTTCTCATAAATGATATTATTGCCTCGTTTATACCATCTCCTGCCATTCTTAAAGATTCGTATTCTACAATTCCATCTAAGGACATAATGGCTACTTCAGTAGTGCCGCCACCCATGTTTACTATCATATTTCCTGCTGATTTCTCTATCGGAAGACCTGCTCCTAATGCAGCAAGCAGAGGCTCTGGCAAGAGAGTTATACTTTTAGAACCAACCGCATTACCTGCTTTTAATACAGCTCTTTGTTCTACTGTCGTTATCCCTGCAGGAACACTGATAACTACATCTGGTTTGAAGAACCTAGACTTTCCAAGTGCCGTATCAAAAAAATGCCTCAGTAATGCTTCTGTTACTCTAGAATCTGCTATTACCCCATCCCTAAGAGGTCTTTTTGCCACTATATTCTCTGGTGTCTTACCGATCATCTTTTTTGCTTTGTCTCCTACAGCAATGACAGTATAGGAATTAACATCTATAGCTACAACTGTAGGCTCTATTAGAGCTATTCCTTCTCCTTGAACAAAAACAACCGAATTTGCTGTGCCCAGGTCTATTCCTAGTTTTTTCCCTATCATAGTAGTAATTGTAAAAATAACTAAAACCCCATAGCTTCCATTACTTTAGTTTCTATCTCAGCAGCTATCTTCTGTGCCCTCTTCTCGCCTGTTTCCAATACATCTAAGATATAGCTGTCCCCTTGTTTTTCAATATCTTTTCTTCTTTCTCTAATCGGACTTAAGAACTCCTCAACTGCGATAAAAAGCTTCTCTTTTACCTCAACATCCCCTACTTTACCCTTCTTATATCTATCTTTTAAGTCATTAACTTCATCTAAATTCTTGTTGAAATAGTCATGATAGATAAATACTGGATTTCCTTCTACCTTACCTGGATCTGTAGAGTGAATCCTGTTTGGATCTGTATACATTCCCATTATCTTCTTCCTAACAGTATCATTATCATCTGTAAAATATATCCCTCCTGTAGATTTACCACTCTTCCCTTGTCCATCAAGCCCTACTACTACCTCCCCTATAATTCCCTCTGGGATACGGAATACTTTTCCATAGGTAGAGTTAAATCTTCTAGCAAGAACTTTCGCTATCTCTACATGAGCTTCATTATCTTTTGCAACAGGAACTAAATCAGCATTCATTATTAAAATATCAGACGCCATTAAGACAGGGTATCCCATCAATCCAAAAGTAAGTTTGTGTCCCAATGCTAATTTCTCCTTCAACATTGGCTGTCTCTCCAACTCAGGCATTTTAGTTAACATAGAAAGAATTGCATTCAATCTAAACGTTTGAGAGATTCTAGATTGTCTGTAAAAGGTCACCTTATCAGGATCTAACCCTATACTAAGATATGTTTTTACCAACCCTAATGTATTAGTATAGATATCCTTACTATTCTCGTAGTGGGTTGTAAGAGCATGATAATCAGCTACAAATACAAAAGTATCATAACTGTCCTGCCCCTCTACTCTACTTTTAAGCGTTCCGATATATGCAGCTATCGGTAAGGTCAATCCTGTTGCCCTATCTCCTGTTAGTACTCTTTTTCTGTTTTTCATAATACCCCTATTCTAACAACTTATCCCTCATTATGCTATACTGTCAAGCATGAAATCTTTACATAAAAAAAATGTTAAAACAACAATTATTCGTTTGCTTCTCTCCATATTTTCTATACTCTTTGTACTAGGAGCTTCATTTACAATATATTACTTTTCAAAAGGATACAGGTTTGATTTAACCAACAAAGAGATTAGAAAGACGGGTGTAATTACTGTACAAAGTGAACCTTCTTATGCAAATCTTTACATTGCAGGAGAAGAGTTAGGCAGAACTCCAAGAAGTAGGACTTTAGATACAGGAATCCATACGGTATCTGTATGGAAAAAAGGATATAGGGAATGGAAGAAAGATGTAGAGGTTTTGGAAGAGAAAACTACCCCCATTTTCCCATTCTTACTGCTTGAAGATATAGAGAGAACAACTCTTTGGGAATTAGAATCTGCGGTGGAGAAATACTGGATTAACAAATATAGTTCTCACTTCATATTCTTAACTCAGAATGAAGATGAAACGTTTACTCTCTGGACATATCGTGTTAATTCTCCCATCTGGAATCTAACTGCAAATCCAATACAAACATTAACTATAGATAGTGATGACTTTGATTTACAAATATCACTGAATGGACAGTTAGCAATACTTAAAACTGATGATTTTTACATTATCGAATTACAGAAAACAAATGTTTTAGAAAACCTTACGCCTTTACACACTCCTCTATCAGATGAAGAGTATGAAATCTCTTGGGCTATGGATAATAGGTATGTGGTATTTGAAAATGAGAAAGAGATTCTTTCCTTAGATACATCTAGAAATATACTGTATCCTTTGATAGAGAAGGAAAATCAAGAACAGTATGTATGGGCTACAGATGAAGAAAGTTTCCTTTATACTGTAGAAACATTACATACTGAGGAAGATGAGCAGTATATCTACGCCATAAAGCAGAGAAGATTAGATGGGAATAATGAGAGATATACCATTGAGGAGATATATTTTCAAAAGGATGAACAGTTCATACAGCACTACAGAGAAAATGGCGATAGCTATCCTGAATTTTCAAACTCTCCTCAATCTACTCAAACTACAGGACAGATTACAGATTTAAATGTAAATCAATCAGCTAAGGGAGTTTTCATACAAACAACAACTTCATCTTACTGGTATAGTATGGAAAGCCAAAAATACAGAATGATATTTCCTTACTCTGTAGAGCTACTACGCTTTTCTCCTAACTCAGAGCAATTACTCTTTGTTAATGGTGAAAACTTCCACACTTTCAGATTTGATAAGGAGGAGGGAGATCATACAAAGATATTAGGATCATTAAAGATTGATAGTTTGAAAAAAGACACTATTTCAGAATTAAACTGGTTATCAAATTCATCACATATTTCATATATTGAGGATGAGAGACTTTTTATCTCCGAGGATGATGGATCTAACAGAGAAGAGTTGATATCTACACAGAATCTCCTACTCTATTCCATTAAGAATTCTAGGGAATATATTGTAACTCTAGAGAAAGAGGATGACTTAGAAGAAGGTTTTTCTCTTAGTATTAATCAATACAAGATTAAGTAAGAACGCACCCGGTCGGAATCGAACCAACAACCTACGCGTTAGGAGTGCGTTGCTCTATCCAATTGAGCTACGGGTGCACAGTAATCCACATAATATTATCACTTTTAGGTTTAGAAATACAGTAGAATCTCTATCTCTTACTAATGCACCATATCAACTCCTCATGATATAATGGGTGTCGCTATGAAACAGGATTACATTGAAATAATAGGTGCAAAAGAACATAACCTTAAAAATATAGATGTAAAAATACCAAAAAACAGACTGGTAGTACTAACAGGAGTATCAGGAAGTGGTAAAACATCCCTTGCATTTGATACCCTCTATGCAGAGGGACAAAGAAGATATGTAGAATCCCTATCTTCCTATGCCAGACAATTCTTAGGTGTAATGAAAAAACCTGATGTTAAATCCATTACAGGACTATCTCCCGCTATATCAATAGACCAAAAAACAACCTCCACAAACCCTAGATCTACCGTAGGAACAATAACAGAGGTATACAACCATCTAAGACTACTCTACGGGCATGTAGGACAGGCTCACTGTCCCAAGTGTGGATCTAAAATCCAATCTCAAACTATAGAGGAAATAACAAAAAAAGTGATCAACACTCTAAAAGGTTCCACGCAAAAAATACAGATAGTTTCACCAATAGTAAAAAACCGTAAAGGTAGGTTCTCTTCACTCTTTTCTAGACTCCTTAACCAAGGATTTTTAAGAATCATTCTAGATGGAGATACATACATATTGGACGATATTGATGATGTTAAAATAGATGAAAACAAAAAGCACACAATTGATTTAATAATAGATAGACTAGACTCTAAAGATGTTTCTACAAAAGGTTTTCAGAAAAGATTAACTGACGCTATAGAGCTTGCTACCAACCAATCGGATGGTGAAGTTAAAATTATTACTGAAAAAGAGGAGCTATACTTCTCTGAGAATAACACATGTTTTAAGTGTGAAATATCATATCCTAAGATAACTCCTGCATCATTTTCTTTTAACCTACCTGAAGGAGCATGTCCTGAATGTACCGGTATTGGAACGCTAAAAGAGATTGATATTGACCTACTCTACAACCCTAGATTAACTATTCTAGAGGGTGGAATATTCCCTTGGGGAAACAGAACTACAAAAGATTCATGGACTACAAGAATATTAAAAGAGGTTGCAAATCAACATAATTTTGATCTTACTACCCCTATCGGTAAATATCCTAAAGAGATATTTGATTTAATTTTCTATGGGAAAAACAGAAAAGATTCCTACAGGATAATATATACAAACAGATTTGGTAGAACAAACGTATATGAAACCCAATATGATGGCGTTATTGAAGAATTAAAGAAAAGATACAAAGAGACTACATCTGAATACTCTAGGATGGAGATTGAAAAATATATGAGAGAAGATAAATGTCCTGTTTGTGATGGGAAGAGATTAAAACCGTACTCATTAAAGGTTACTATAGACGGGAAGAACATCAATGATATAACGGAGATACCTATATCAGAAGCAAAAGATTTTCTTAAAAATGTTAATTTAAAAGGAAACAGAAAGAGAATAGCAGAACCAATAATAAAAGAGATATTAACAAGGTTAAATTTCCTATCAAATGTAGGTTTAGACTATTTAACACTATCAAGAAAAGCAAATACTCTCTCTGGTGGGGAATCACAAAGAATTAGACTAGCTTCGCAGATAGGAACAGGACTCTCAGGTGTGTTGTATGTTTTAGATGAACCCTCCATAGGGCTACATCAAAGAGATGTTTCTAAACTACTCTCTTCTCTGAAAGATCTAAAAGATCAAGACAATACTGTCATTATAGTAGAGCATGATGCAGAAACTATGAGACATGCTGATTGGATTATAGACATAGGTCCAAAAGCAGGTAAAAAAGGCGGTGAGATTGTTGCAGAAGGAACCTTTGACGATATTAAGCACTCTAACTCTCTAACTGCAAAATACCTAAGGAAAGACTTCATTGTTGGAGAAAATATAAAAACAGATAAAAATATAGAAAGCGGCAAGAAGGTAAAAATAAGCGGTGTAAAAACACATAACCTTAAAAACTTAGATGTTGAATTTCCTTTAGGTAAGCTAATTTCAATAACAGGGATCTCTGGTAGTGGGAAATCATCCTTAATAGACAATACTCTCTTTCCTGTGTTAACAAACAGGATTATGAGGAGTAAACAGATTGAAGGTATATATGATGACATTGAAGGACTTGAATATATAGACAAAGTAATAGGTATTGACCAGTCCCCTATAGGTCGAACCCCTCGATCCAACCCTGCTACATATACTGGACTTTTTAATCCTATCAGAGAAATTTTTGCCAATACTAAAGAAGCACAAGCACGTGGATACAAACCTGGCAGATTTAGTTTCAACGTAAAAGGTGGTCGATGTGAAAAATGTAAAGGTGATGGTCAACTAAAAATAGAGATGCAATTCCTACCCGATATGTATATAACCTGTGATGAGTGTGAAGGCAGTAGATACAACAAAGAGGCTCTACAAATAGATTATAAGGGTAAAAATATTGATGATATACTAAAAATGACAGTAGATGATGCTTTAATCTTCTTTAAAAATATCCCTAGCATCAAAAGAAAGCTTGATATATTAAAGAAAGTTGGGCTAGGATATATTGAACTAGGTCAATCTGCTCTAACCCTCTCTGGCGGAGAATCACAAAGAATTAAACTTGCAAAAGAGCTTTCAAAAAGACAGGTTGGCCATACCTTCTATATACTCGACGAACCTACTACAGGACTCCACTATTATGATATTGACAAACTAATGACCATACTAAAAGATCTTGTACATAATGGTCATACCGTTGTAATTATTGAACATAATTTAGATGTAATTAAACTTGCAGATTGGATAATAGATCTTGGACCAGAGGGGGGTGATAAAGGAGGTGAAATAATTGCACAGGGAACTGTTCAAGACATAATTAATGAAAAATCAAGTTATACAGGGCAATATTTAAAGAAGTATCTAAAAGATACCCTTTAAAAGGATTTCTTTCACTGCCTTTTAACATCTATCGTTAACTTTATGTAACCTTTAAATTCCCAGCTGTATGAAACATTTACAAATATCTTAAGAAAGATTTTACAAATATTACAAAAAGCCGAATGTTCAAAAGTTAATCACAAAAACTTTACCTATTAGCATAGAGTTATTCAGATGTACAAACTTCTTCTGTTTAAATATTTAGTCTGATGAGTATATATTGCTTGTACAAAAGAGAGTTGAAATTTTTCTAAAATTTCCTTAAGTTTCACTAATATGATTTCCCAAATATCCACTCCTCCGTTGATTTGTTTTTACAGTATATGCACTCTCCCAAGATACTCTTTCCTTCCCTATGTAAGCATCTAGTAGTTGCCTTTGTCTCATATTTAATATTTTCTTCACACTCCTCTGAACCACACCAATATGTCAATGCAAAACCTTTGTTTTTTTCAAAAAGCTCTTTAAACTCTTCGTAGTTTTTCACTCTATGGGTTTTTGATACTAATAATTCTTTAGACTTCTCATAGAGAGAGTTTTGAATCTGCTCTAAGAGTGATATTACTTCATCTGAAGCATTACCAAACTTGATACTCTTCTTTTCAAGAGTATCTCTTCTTACAACAACCAAAGAGCCTTCATTCATCTCTTTCTCCCCTATCTCTATCCGTATAGGAACACCTTTTTTCTCCCATTCATTAAACTTAAACCCTACAGATACAAAATCTCTTTCATCTATCTCTACATCTTCTACCTTCTTAGATACCTCTTTGTAAACATCCTTTGTATATCTTAATACCTTTTCTCTGTTAGAATCTTTAAATATAGGGACAATAACAACCTTAATTGGAGCTATGCTTGGTGGTAAAACCAAACCATCATCATCACTATGTCTCATAACTAATGCCCCTATCATCCTTGTACTTACACCCCAACTGGTCTGCCAAGGATATTTAAGTTCTCCCTTTTTATCAGCATATTGGATATGGAAAACTTTAGAAAAGTTTTGACCTAAATCATGAGATGTTCCAAACTGTAGTGCTTTACCATCTTGCATCATCGCTTCTACACCGTAAGTATCTACTGCTCCCGCAAATTTCTCTGAGTCAGATTTTTTACCAAAATACATATCC
>MTKW01003968.1_pt2 | contig 12346 bp, 8 predicted proteins | sample 1042761 | NCBI WGS metagenome assembly MTKW01 (sample SAMN06205366, study PRJNA360243) | anaerobic digester metagenome | biome: Wastewater treatment plant; feature: Anaerobic digester sludge; material: sludge; isolation source: anaerobic digester fed with sludge from wastewater treatment plant ...
GAATGACTCGACAAGCGCGGCATCCTGTGATATGTGGGCCAACACACGCAATTCGATCTGGGAGTAGTCCGCGCTGATTATGGACCAGTCCTCATAGCCAGGGATGAACACATCCCTTATTCTCCTTCCCTCTTCAGTCCTAATAGGTATGTTCTGCAGATTGGGATCAGCACTCGAAAGACGGCCCGTGGCTGTTACAGTCTGATTGAAGCTCGTATGTATCCTGCCTGTTTTTGAATTCACAAGCTCCGGGAGCGCGTCCACGTATGTAGACTTGAGCTTAGAAATCTCCCTGTAATCTACGACTTTCTGTATTATCGGATGACTGTTGGCGAGGCTTTCGAGGACTTCGGCATCTGTGGAATACCCGGTCTTGGTCTTCTTCTGCGGCGGCAAGCCGAGCCTGTCAAAGAGGACATGCCCCAATTGCTTCGTGGAATTCACATTGAACTCCTCGCCCGCTAAAGAATAGATATCGGCCACCAACTGGTCGAGCCTCCCATCCATTTCCCTTGAAAGCTCACCAAGGCGCTTCGAGTCGACCTTGATTCCGGTCATCTCCATCTCCGCCAAAGTCGCGGCGAGAGGCATCTCTACATCGCGGTACAGCTTGTCCATACCACTGGAGGATATCGAAGCAAGCAGCGTAGCCTCGAGTTCGGGTAGCGTCCTCAGACACTCGCCGCACATTACTGCCATCTCCGAAACTTCAGGACAGTAACTCGCATTCCTCGCCTTCTTCGCCCCAGCCTCGATGGCCTCCCTCACATCAGGAATCTCCACACCGAGCCATCTCTCTGCCACATCGCACAATTGCGCATTGGGCGACCCTGGATCCACAAGATACGAGGCGATCATGCTGTCGAACGTGACTCCAGAAAGCGCACACCCGATCGACCTGAGAAGGATGATCTTTTCTTTTGAGTCATGGCACAGCTTTTCAATATCCGTGTCGGCCAATACATCGCCGAAGATATCCGCTACCGCCTCGACGGAGAGCCTTCCTTCTCCATTTCCTACAGGAACGTATGCGCTGAGGCCCTCAGCCTGAAAGGCAATGCCCTCAACCCTTGCTGTCATCGCTCGTGGCCCTACCCCGATCACATCAAGACCGAATCTGCCACAATCCTTCAGGCGATTCGCAAGCTCTCGCCCACTCTCCTCAGCACTGACGATCTCCGTCTTTGGGCCTTGCNNTCCCTGAAAGCCCCAACCTCTTAATGAGTGCACGGAAATCCTGTTTTCGCAAAAACCCCGCAAGCCTCTGCGGATCTTGCCTGAGCATGCAGCATTCCTCTATATCAATACCCACGGGAGCGTTGCAGTCGATGGTGGCAAGACGCTTGCTCTCCAAAGCAACATCGCCATATTCCAGCAAGTTGTTGCGCAGACGTTCGCCCTTTAAGGAATGGACATTCTCCAGCACATTCTCGACGGTTCCCAACTCAGATACGAGTCGCATAGCCGTCTTCTCGCCCACACCCGGCACGCCCGGCAGATTGTCGGACGGGTCCCCCATCAACCCTTTGAAATCAGGAACAAACTCGGGGCCAAACCCGTACTTCTCCCTCACCTCATCGGGGCCATACTCCTCAAATTCGGATATTCCTTTGCGCGTAAGAACTACCCTCACATTGTCAGACACCAGCTGAAGCGCGTCCTTGTCCCCTGTAACAATGACCGCCTCGTCCCCGGCCTCCTCTGCCATGCGGGCAATGGTTCCAATGACGTCATCCGCCTCCCAGCCATCCAGTTCAGCAAGGGTGAATCCAAACGCCTCCGCCGCTTCGCGGATTATGGGCATCTGCACCCTGAGCGAGTCGTCCATAGGTTTCCTGGTCGCCTTGTAATCCTCGAACTGCTCATGCCTGAAGGTAGGCGATGGCCTATCGAAAGCACATACTCCGCCATCGAAATCCCCCTCTTCCAGCATTTTTGCTACCATGTTGCAAAAGCCAAGCACCGCATTGGTGGGCGTTCCGTCTGCCCGCGTAAGCGTCGCAGGAAGAGCGTAGTAGGCCCTATGCGCCAAGCTGTGACCGTCTATTATCAGGATCTTACGTCCCTTGTGTTCTTCCAAAACGATTATTCCTCCCCACTAAATCTTCGGATATTCTTCCACAGGTATGGCGCAAATACCTTCTGAGGCCTCATGTGCCTCAAACTGCTTGAAGGATATGGCAGTAGTATGGTGAACACAACCATACGGACCTTAATCCTCGACGAAAGGAGCAGTGAACATGGCTTCGAAGAAGCTGATTATAGGGGCTGCGCTGGCATTCGCCATTATCCTGAGCGTGGCATCGATTCCAACTTCGGGCTTTGCGGCTGAAGCCGCGGCCCCAAAGGCACTCTCCGTCCCGAAAGCAGAGCTTTCCGACATAGACGGGCACTGGGCGGAGGGAGCCATAAACGCCCTTGTAAAAATGGGAGTAATTGCCGGGTATCCTGACGGCACATTCAGGCCTGAGGAACCTGTGACAAGGGCCGAACTTTCGAAAATAGTGGCCCGGACGTTTGGATACGCCCCCACTGTTGACACGAAGTTTTCGGACATGGAAGGTCACTGGGCAGAACCCTTTGTATCCGCCCTTGACACTGCGGAAGTCGTAACAGGTTACCCCGACGGGACGTTCAGGCCCGCTCAGAACATTTCCAGGGCTGAGCTCGCGGCCATTCTAGCGCGCGTGGCCCAACTCGGAAAAGTGGGAGTTGCAGACGCCTCCTCCTGGACACCTACGTACAGGGACGTCGACTCGACACACTGGGCCTTCAGACACGTTGAGGTAGCCAGAAGGCTGGACATTATTCCAATCCACTTTGGTTTAGTATTCGAGCCCGACCGGCCCGCGACCCGTGCAGAAACCGCGCACATGGTCAAGTCTTTGGCAGAGTCCGAGTTTGCAAGGGGCACCGTCGCCCAGGTAAACAAGAGCGCTGAAACACTCAGCCTTAGAAATGCGGCCGGCAACACGCAGACGATTCAAATTGACCCCGAGACAATCGTCTATAGGAATGGAGTCGCGTCAGACCTGGAGTCTATCCGCGAAAACGACTCCGTATACGCCGTTGGGACGGGCTACGGTGCAACCAGATTCGTCATGGCAGAAGGTGCAGTCACACGCGAGGACATCACGCGAAAAGTGAGCGCCCTCACTGACGGCATCATCACGCCAGAACAGGTGGATGCCATATCCCGTGGGAAATGGGATGAGGCCCGGAACGGAATGAGCCCAGCACTGGCCCAGAGGCTCGTAGAAATGGGCTTGACCGAAGAGGAAGCCCAGGCTCTCCTCGCCGAAGAGTGGGACGCCCTGCCTGAACTGGCTCAGAGACGTCTGGCAATGGCTCTGTCCGAAGAGATTGGAGTATCACCTGAGCTCATAGAGTCCATCATGAATCGAGATTGGAAATCCGCGCGCAGCTATGCTGAGCTCGAGGTAGCAGAGCTTCTGCTCTCAAGATTCTTGAACATGTAAAGGTGCGCCACCCGAACCTGGCTGCCAACAGACTTGTTCTCGTCGCTAGGCAGCAGGCAACATGTTTCGCCGCCGCGTTGGAACAAACAGCGCGGCGGCGGCGTCTCTTCAGAGTGAAAGCAGGTTGTGTATGAATACGCTGGTTTCAGGATATGGCCTTCTCATCTTGAAGGAATCAAAAGTAAGAGACAAGAAGATTGACATCCGAAACTGAGGCAATAACTAGTATTGGAGGGTGCTGTAATGCTTCGCCTACGACACAACGTCATCTGGATACTGGCATCGGCAGTCCTGTTAATCGGAATTGCGTCGACTTTTCTACGGCCCACGGCGATTGGCGCTCAGAAGGGAGCCGATAACTCCATGGAACTAACCATATACAATTCAGACCTCGCGCTCGTAAAAGAGACGAGGTGCCTCGAGATCCCAGAGGGCCTTTCCACGGTGTTGTTTCCTAATATATCGGCCCGGATAAACCCGGCCACTGTAAGTTTCGTCTCTCTCACATCTCCAGAGGAAGTCAGAGTGCGCGAGCAGAACTACGAATATGATCTTGTTGAAGACACAAAACTCATGCAGAGATTCGTCGGTGAGAAGATTCAAGTTACCACGAAAGGCGGGCGCGCCTACACAGGATATTTGCTGAGCGGGGCAAAAGGATCCGCCCCTTCCAACATCATCATGTCGGAAGGTCCAAACGGCACAGGCCAAGTCTACACCGTGCAACTAAGCGATGTTCAGTCAGTAGAGTATCCCAGCCTTCCGGAAGGCCTGATTACTCGTCCCACCCTGGCGTGGCTGGTGTCTAACAACTCCACAACCCGAAACCATGACTGCTTGGTAACGTACCTCACTGGTGGACTTTCTTGGGCAGCAGACTACGTGGCTATCATCGGACCAAACGACGATAATCTGGACCTTCGCGGTTGGGTCACTGTGACTAACGAATCCGGAGCCACATTTAAGGATGCAAAGCTCAAACTCGTGGCCGGAGACGTGCACCAGGTGCAAGAGGAGATGTACGACGTAGTAAGGGCAACAGCAAAAGTCCTTGACGCTGGAACGGGGCCTACATTTGAGGAGAAGCCGTTCTTCGAGTATCACCTTTACACTCTTCAGTTTCCAACAACACTAAAGGAAAACCAGATCAAACAGATAGAGCTTCTGGCAGCAAGCTCGATTCCGGCTAGAAAATTGCTGGTATACGACGGTGCAAGGCAAGGAACAAAGGTCACCACGATGCTGGAATTTTGGAACAAAACAGAAAACAACCTCGGGATGCCCCTTCCAAAGGGCGTGATAAGGGTCAGCAAGATGGATACCGACGGTAGCCTGGAATTCATCGGCGAAGACAGGATCGACCACACTCCAAAGGACGAGAAAGTCAGAATCGAACTGGGATCAGCCTTCGACGTCGTGGGAGAGCGCTCTGTAATGGGCACAAAGAGGCTTTCTGACAGAGTCAACGAGCAGACATTCAAAATCGAAGTGCGCAACCACAAGGAGGAGCCAGTGGAAGTCACTGTTCTCGAACACATGATGGGCTGGGCCCAGTGGGAGATTGTCAGCTCCAGCACCAAGTGGAACAAAGTAGACGCCAACACGATCGAGTTCCCCACAAAGGCGCCGGCTGGCGGATCAACCACGATAACATACACGGTAAGGTATACCTACTAGTCCAGGATCAGACCGGTTCGTAAGCTGAATTCGAGGGTCGCTTTCGGGCGATCCTCCTTGTTTTCTCTGTCGAAGCCGGCGAAAGCGAAAATCCAGTCAACTTCAATCCGCTTCCTTTGTTCACTCTCTTTTTTCTTGTGTCCTTGGCACACTTTACGTTCGCTTTATGGGTTATCATATTGATGCATGCTGATGACTCTACTGGCTAACACACCCCGATTCTTCCATATCCCGGAGAGCTGGGGCATGGAAATTTCGATATTCTATATCACATTTCGCATGCAGGAATCAGGTTGGCGGTGTTGAAAACTGAGTCAATCCTAGAGAGGAGTTCTAGGATCGTAAAGACCCTCTCGAACAGGAGGAAGATAGATGAGGCCCATCCCGGACTCTGTCCTTGAATGCAAAATGTCTCTTACCCCCGAAGCGCTGACCATCATGGAAAGCCGATATCTGTTAAGAGACAAGGAAGGGAACATAATCGAAACCCCTGAGGAAATGTGCCTCAGAGTAGCAAGAGAAGCGGCAAAGGCTGGTGCTCAATATGAGGGCACGCGTGAATCTGAACCAGAACGAGTGAAGCTCTTTTACTGGCTTCTGGTCAATCATTTGTTTTCGCCAAATTCTCCTACCTGGATGAATGCCGGCACTGAAAGCTCGCAAAATGCCGCATGCTTCGTCCTACCCGTAGAAGATTCTCTGCCCCAGATATTTGATGCAGTCCGCGGTGCCGCGCTGATACATCAATCCGGAGGCGGAACAGGATTTGACTTTTCTAATTTACGCCCTCATGGCGATGTCGTAAGATCGACCGGAGGAGTTGCCTCAGGTCCGGTCTCTTTCATGGCTGTGTTCAATGCCGCCACTGAAACCATCAAGCAAGGCGGAAAACGCCGAGGCGCAAACATAGGGATACTCCGAGTGGATCATCCCGATATCGAATCCTTCATAACGTGCAAAGTGGAGAATACCGCTCTCTCCAATTTCAATATTTCTGTAGGGATCACAGACGCCTTCATGGCCGCCGTGGAAGCCGACACCGATTACGAACTCATCAATCCCAGGACGAAGTCGGCAGTGGGAACGAAGAGGGCTCGCGACGTCCTCAACTTAATTGTGGACCACGCATGGAAGAATGGAGAGCCAGGCGTGATATTCCTAGATCGAATTGAAGAAGGCAACCCCACCCCTTCGCTAGGCCGCATCACCGCCACGAATCCCTGTGGGGAACAGCCTTTGCTGCCTTACGAGGCATGCAACCTTGGCAGCGTGAACTTGCAGAAAATGTACCGCGAGGCGCCACTGACCGATGAGGAGCTTGCTGCTGCCCTTGGCACAGGAATTCATCAACCATTGCTCACAGGCGAGTTCGGAGAGGGCTGCCGCGAGTTAATCACAGATGAGATGCGCCATGTTGACTGGAGTCTCCTTGGCACTGTGGTTCGCGCTTCAGCGGATTTTCTGGATTCTATAATAGACGTAAGCGAGTATCCCCTCCCAGAGATCGACAAGATGGTAAGGACAACCAGAAAAATCGGTCTTGGTTTCATGGGCCTCGCAGATCTTATGATCATGCTCAAAGTACCGTATGCATCGGAAAAAGCAGAACTTCTTGCCGAGCTCATTGCCAAGTTCATCACGGGTGAAGCACGGGCGATGTCGAGGCGGATGGCTGCAGAACGAGGGCCATTCCCAGCGTTTGCCGAAAGCGTATTCGCCGAAACCGGAGAGCCCCCGCTTCGTAATGCCACTGTCACTACGATTGCGCCAACGGGCACCATAAGCATGGTAGCAAACGCTTCTTCAGGGTGCGAGCCCTTGTTCGGCGTGGCATTCACCAAGAGAAACATACTAGGCGGCAAGTCTCTCACTCAAGTCAACTCGCTGTTTCTTGCCGACGCCAAACAGCGCGGCATATACTCGGACGAGCTGATGGAACGCATTGCTAACAACGGCGGTTCGCTGGCAGGGATCGATGGCATCCCCTCCGATATGGCAAAGCTATACCAAACAGCATTGGAGATCCCATGGGAGTGGCATGTGCGAATTCAGGCTGCAACACAACGAGGCATAGACAATGCGGTATCGAAGACTATTAACTTGCCCAACAACGCCACCCGCGAGGATGTTGGCGCAGCTTACCGGCTCGCCTACTCCCTCGGCTGCAAAGGCATAACAGTATATCGGACCGGGAGTCGCGAGGTAGAGGTAATCTCGTCCAAAAAGGCTGCAGTTGCTTCGAACGCTCAGCCGGAGCCCTTGACGCCTAGAGGACGCAAGCCTTTCACTGTCGATTCCACCCTCTGGGGGAAGCTTCAACCCATCGACAGGCCCGAAACACTGTGCGGCATAACGAAGAGAATCGCTACACCATCCGGAACACTCTGGGCCACGCTAAACATGTACGACGGCAAGCCATTTGAGATATTCTGCCAGATAGGCAGGGCCGGCACCGACATATATGCGTTCACTGAGAGTATCGCCAGGCTAATCTCGTTAGCTCTCCGTGCAGGGATAGACCCATCTGAAATAGTGCGCCAGCTCAGAGGCATAGGCGGTTCAGGTCAGGTGGGATTCGGTCCCAACAAAGTGCTCTCGGTACCGGACGCCATAGGTCGAATGTTGGAGCAGTGCATTCAGTCGCGGTACGCCGGCATTGAATGGGCCACGCCCCCAAGCCGCGGCGTTGCAGGGCAAACAGCTCCCGAAGACAGTTGGGAAGCAGCGGGAATCGATATCTCGCCCGATGAAGCCACGGTCCAAGGGCGGCTCCTCTTCATAGACGAGGAAGAGGATACCGCAGTTGACCATGGGGATGCTGCGGAAGACGGAGCAGCCATGGATTTTGAANNGCAACAATGGTGTAGAATCATCCGAGACCAACAGCCATGCAGATGGAATGCTTGCCATGTCTGACGATTTCGGAGGACACATGGGCGACCCAGACTACACTTCATCCGGGCATCGCGTGACAAGGCATGATCTATGTCCCCAATGTGGAAACTACTCGCTGGTATATGCGTCCGGCTGCTCGGAATGTAGGCTGTGCGGATATAGTGCCTGTTAACAGATGTAGGGCTCTTCATTCTATATTAGATCCTACTAGCTGACATGGATGTCCACGAGCGGGCGGTGGCTGCCTCGGAGACCGGATCTCCTTTGCGCAGCGTCGTCCGCTTGCCAAACCTGTCTGGCCCTTCCCATAAACCCGTTTTCGTTCCACAAAGCTTAGCGATCCAGGCTGCCGCGGACTTTACTGATCATGCCAGGCTAAAGCTCGATTTCCTTGGCGACTTGCTTGCGCCAAGGAAATCGTGTTGGCTCGGTCACCCGGCCACGCCCTGAGCAGACCTTGCATCCATCCACGCCCGCAATATTTCTAGACAAAAAACCAACTGAAAGAGCCTTCCCGACCATGCCTTTGGTCCATCATTGCCTGAAGCACAATGCCGAACTTGGCCCTTCTGCATACTTTGTAGCAGACCAACACGGGAGTGATGGCATATGTCAATGTTCTATGACGAACTCTACGCCATGCAGTATCCTCCATGCCCTGGCGGAACCATTTACATTATCAGAGCAGGCGATACTCTATACGCAATCGCACAACGCTTCGGAACCACCGTGAACGCGCTGATTGCCGCGAACCCGGGAATAAACCCCTTGAACCTCATCATTGGCCAACCAATATGCATACCGGTCCCGGGTCCAACGCCTGTACCATGTCCAGGGTTTTACTACACAATCCAGCCCGGAGACACCTACTACTTGATCGCACTAAGATACGGCACTACTGTTGACGCCCTCATTAGAGCTAACCCCGGCGTCGATCCTAACAGGCTTGTGATAGGGCAGAGGATATGCGTGCCTGTTGCAGCGCCTCCGCCAGTGGCGCCCCGCACCTGCACGGTGGCACTCTCCCCTCGCAGCGGACTAGCGCCGAACGCCGGAGGAGTGCTATGGCTCAGGACGGACCAATTCGGGACGGCACAAGTCCTTGTCGCAGGAACAAATCTGCCGAATCCGTCGACGATAGGCGCCGAAACTACCTATCGCGCCGTATTCAGCTGGCCAGGCGGCACTGTAAGCGTCCCGCTCACCCCAGCAACAGGTCAGCTCGGCGTGTGGGTAGGAACTGCCGTACAGAGCTTGCCCTCGGTGGCGTTCACAAGCGGAGCTGTAGATGTCTTCCCTGGTCCAGTTCTCGGGGCATTCTTGAGGGACTGCAAGTAAGGAAGAAACACGAAATCGTATGGCATGTGGCAATGGGGGCCGGCAACCGNNAACCTCTACAATGTCTGGAACAGAATGTCGTTTGCCAGAACTATCTCCATCGCCCGTGAAGACAGCAAAGATACCCATGAAAACCGGCCGGGGAAATTGGCCGACGACAACACCCATCCTCTCCTGCGAAGAAAGCGATCCGGTAGACCATTCACGACTAAATAACTCCCCATAAGCTTTTGCGCTATCGGTTAGCCTGTCTATGCATTCAAAGGAATATGTCTATTATTTAGTCGCTTTTCGGGCGCGGGTGTCTAGGTTTTAGACTGGTCTGCAAAACCTGCTCGCCCCCGCGGCAAACCTTGGCCGGCTCCACGCCGCACGACGCTTCCCTAGGCTTCTACCGAAGGCTAAATTTACAAGCAAAAGACCTTAGCAGTTCCCCGGCTAAGTCCCAGACAGCGGCAGTACAACTCGAGGATCGCGAAGAGATTTGTTGCGGTCTACTTAGCTCTGGCAGCTAGGGATTTTGCCATGGGCTGGCGGAGAAAAATCAGGGTCTGCAACTGGCTGAGGATAACAAGCATCTGGGAACTCCCCCTGCAGCAGCAAACCACATGCTCCCGGCGCACCCTACCCCATCGCCGCTTGCCTTCCAGTGCGCTGGTCAAATATGGTCAACTTAGTGTATCCGGCCTCTCGGGCCCACGACACAAGTTCATCATAACGCGATGCGACCTCTTCAGGTTCATGCGCATCCGAAGCTAAGGTAATCCCCACGCCCCGCTCGCAAGCCATCTTGAGCAACATCATTGCAGGATACGCTTCCTCTACCGGACGCCGGAGTCCGGCGCTTGAGACTTCAAGGCATGTTCCTGACGATGCGGCCGCCGCTGTCAAAGCATCGTAGTATCCTCTCAAGGGTCCTTCCTCGCCTGGGCCCTCCAAACCCGTTGCCAACCTAGCGCCGAACACCTTAATCACATCGGGATGGCCTATCACGTCGAAAACGCCGCTCCTTGCCGCACGACATACACGTTCGAAATATGTGGAATACGCCCATTCCACATCCACATCGTTCCAGCTAGTCGGGTCAATATCGAATCCCCACTCTCCGATCCAGTGAACCGATCCGATAACCAGATCCCAGGGATGTCCCTCTTCCAGAAAGTCGGCTACATCTTCGATGGTCTCATCGATGTAATCGAACTCGATCCCGAGTTTCACCGACAAGCCCTCAGCCTTCATATCCTCAATGAGCGAAATATAGTCGTCGAGCCTGAAACCATGGCCATGCTCTTTTACATAGTTCGGACGCTCAAGCATGGGGGCACATTCCACAAAATTGTAAGCATGCTCTGTAAAGGCTATCTCCCAAACGCCATTGGCCAACGCCCGGTCCACGAACCGCATTGCGTTGGCGCGCGACAATCCTGCCCTTTCCAGATGCACGTGATAATCAACAAGCATCCCGCACACCCCTATCGAATTGCCTACATCACTTGATGTTCCGTCCTGGAAATTATCTCATCCTGCAATGCGCGGGAAAGGTCGCAGAAATAATCGCTATACCCTGCCACACGAACTATTAAGTCGCGATGGGCTTCTGGATCCGCTTGCGCCTCCCGCAACGTTTCTGCCTTTACCACATTGAACTGGACATGGTGTCCTCCAAGCTTGAAGTAGGTACGCACCAGGCTCGCGAGGTTGTTTATGCCTGCTTCATCTTCGAGCAGCTTCGGAGAGAATTTCATGTTGAGAAGAGTGCCGCCGGTCAGCGCATGATCCATCTTGGAGGCGGATTTGAAGACCGCAGTAGGCCCGCGCCTATCGCTGCCCTGAACGGGAGAGATCCCTTCTGACAGGGGCTGCCACGCCCTTCGGCCATCAGGGGTAGCCCCTGTAACCGAACCGAAATACACATGGCACGTGGTGGGAAGCATGTTGATGCAATACCGCCCACCCTTGACATTCGGCCGCCCGTCAACTGCATCAAAGAACGTTTTGAAGACGTCAGTCATTATCGTGTCAGCCCTGTCATCATCATTTCCATACCTAGGAGTATCGTCCCAGAGCAGCCGACGCAGATCCTCCCTGTCCTCGTAATCGCGTTCTAAGGCCTGGAGCAATTGATCCATTGTGACTCGGGGCTCATCAAACACGTGATGCCTGATGGCAGAAAGGGAATCCGTTATAGTGCCAATTCCTACTCCCTGAATGTAGGATGTATTGTATCTGGCTCCTCCGTCGTTGTAATCTCGACCTAAGGCGATGCAGTCATCAATCAGCAGTGACATGAAGGGCGCCGGCATGTACTTTGCATAAAGCCTCTCAATCACGTTGTTCCCTTTAATCTTTACATCTATGAAGTAGTTGAGCTGTTCTGNNGTGAGGATGTAGGCCTCCTTTCCGAAAGCGCCAGTCTCCACACACCCCGACGTCCCGCCGCATCTGGCGTCCTCCAAGCTCTTTCCCACCCTGAGCATCTCCTGTACTACCATGTCGGCGTTGAATATCGAAGGCTGTCCCCACCCCTTCCTCACCATTCTAAGGGCGCGCTTAAGAAAGCGGTCCGGGTTCTTCGCCGACAGCTGTATGTTGGAGCTCGGCTGAAGGAGCCTCATTTCGTCTATCACGTCTAGTATGAGGTATGTCAAGCCATTGACCCCATCTCGCCCGTCAGGAGTCAGTCCTCCACAGTTGATGTTCGCGAAATCCGTATACGTACCGCTCTCGGCGGCAGTCACACCAACCTTAGGAGGAGCGGGCTGATTGCTGAATTTGATCCAAAAGCACTGCAAGAGCTCGCGGGCAGAATCTTCGGTTAACGTGCCGTCCTCAAGCCCCTTTTTGTAAAACGGGTAAAGATGCTGGTCCAGCCTTCCGGGGTTAAACGAATCCCACGTATTCAGCTCGGTAATCACTCCGAGGTGCACGAACCAATAGGCCTGCAATGCTTCCCAAAA
>MTKW01022002.1_pt1 | contig 12342 bp, 11 predicted proteins | sample 1042761 | NCBI WGS metagenome assembly MTKW01 (sample SAMN06205366, study PRJNA360243) | anaerobic digester metagenome | biome: Wastewater treatment plant; feature: Anaerobic digester sludge; material: sludge; isolation source: anaerobic digester fed with sludge from wastewater treatment plant ...
GACGGCAAGGCCCGTACCCTTGAGGAAGTAGGGCGTGAATTCGGGGTTACCAGAGAACGTATCAGGCAGATTGAAGCCAAGGCTTTGAGGAAACTAAGGCACCCTCAGAGAAGCAAGAAACTCAGGGATTACTTGGTATAGGGCTTACGTGGTATATGGATGGATAAGGGGTTTATTCTATTTGCCTTAGGGTGATCTGGTACAAGCCATGCCCGGGTATACGTACCCGGGCTTTTTGTTGTACCGGCATGTTTTGGTTGAAGTGTGCCACCGGTGGAACGGTGTGAGCTAAGTTGTCAGTTTTCCGGCATGTCTTGGGTGGAGTGTACTGCCGGCACAGCGCTTCTAGCCGACGTGTCAGGTGGACAGACACCAAGTTTCGGCCATGGAGGTCCTACGTGTGCAGAAATGATATAATCGACAGTGTATGCAAGGGCAGGCGGTATTGCTGCGATAGGAGGGTGCCAATTCAATGAATGATACCGAAACTGTAGGTCTGGGCGACAAGGCTAGAGAAGCAGGTAAAGGCCCAAAGTGCCGGGATAGCGGGGATGAGTCGCGATCTTCCACTTCACCGGCAGCGCCTTTACTTCAAATCTTCCTTAGTTTTCTCAAGATTGGCGCTTTTACTTTCGGCGGAGGATGGGCCATGGTGCCCCTAATTAGAAAAGAACTGGTGGACAGGCAGGGGTGGCTTGAGGATTCCGAATTTGTGGATATTCTGGCCATAGCTCAAAGCGGGCCAGGCCCTATTGCAATTAACACATCTGTACTGTGCGGTTACAAGATGAGAGGGGTACCTGGCTCTTTGATCGCTACTCTTGGGTCAAGCCTTCCGTCCTTCCTCATTATCCTGATCGTTGCTAATTTCTTCCTGAGAATCAGGGATTCAAAAGCCGTTGAGGCAATTTTCAAAGGTATGCGTCCGGCTATCTTCGGGTTGCTGATTTCGGCCGTTTGGCAAGTTGGCAAGAAGTCAATCAAGAACAGGAAGGATATAGTGTTTGCAGTTGCCGGTGCAGCACTTCTTCTGTTTCTGAAGATAAATCCGATCTTCGCTGTCTTGATATCAGCAATAAGTGGAATCATCTACGGATTGGCAAAACGTTCAAGGGTTGACCAGGAGATTACCAAGACGGGTCGATAGGTGGCAACTAACCAAGGGTTAACCAGGGGATTACCAAAACGGATCACCAGACCGGCAACCAACTGGAAAGCGAGATGATGTCAGAAATGGGTTCGGCATTGATTGACCTTTTTGTGTCATTTTTCAAAGTAGGCGCCTTTGCTTTTGGTGGAGGTTACGCAATGATCCCTTTGATTTCTAGGGAGGTTGTGAGCACGCGGGGCTGGCTTGACATGGCAGAGTTCATCGATGTCATAGCAATATCCCAGGGCACACCGGGCCCTATAGCCATAAATTCGGCTACGTACGTAGGCTTTAAGGTTGCAGGGGTGCTTGGTTCCCTAATGGCCACGTTCGGGGTAGTATTGCCGTCGTTTATCATAATGATGATTCTAGGAAGGCTCTTTCTGAAATACAAAGAAGTACCTGTTGTTAGAGACATGCTTTCAGGCATCAGGCCTATTGTGGCAGCGTTGATTCTTTCGGCTGCCCTATCGGTTTTTCCTACATCCGTTACAGGGGTGGTTCCTGCCATTATATCTGCTGCGGTGATTGCAGCCATTCTTGTCTTCAACATTGATCCGATACTGCTGCTGGTGTTGTCGGGGGTTATGGGGCTTGTGATGTATTTGTGATTTGAACGGCTTTGCCTGGACCTCACCTCCTCTGGATTAGTGATTCATATAGTGTAGTAGTCGTGGTGAATCGGTTATAGTCTAGCGGTTATGGTGCAGGGGTTATAGTCTAGCAGATGGCGCATTAGTTGTAGTGAAGCGGTTAGTGTTGCCTCATCTTTTCGAATGTTTCTTCTCTATTAGCCACATTTAGCAGGAGTTCATAGTGTTGTGCCGAATTATGTAGGCTAAGGTCTTGACAGTTTGAAATCCGATTTGACCTGGGTGCTGGGTAACCAGAAAGATTGCTGATTGGCGGGTCAATGCTCTAAACCAGGGGGTCATTGTGTGATTAGACGCGACAGGGTAAGGGCGTTTGTTGAGAAGCACTATGAAGATGCAGTATTATCAGAAAACGAACCCGGGGTTGATGCAACGACTGTATCGGCAGCTCTATTAATTAATCGCAGCGATGCGTCTGCTGACCTCAATCAGCTTTGGCGTGCCGGCATTTTGGTCAAGATCGGGAAAAGGCCGGTCAGGTTTGTTCCTGCCGGTAATGAACACAAATCAGGAATTGATTCTTCAGCACCTGTAAAGCCTGTTTCGGGCGGTAGAGATTCTGTCCCAGCTACCCGGAAGGTTCGTAACAGTTCGGACAATAAGCAAAACTCCAACCGTACTGAATCGTCATTTGCAGCGGTGATAGGGGCTAATGGCAGCATAAAAGCACAAGTTCAGCTGGCCAAGGCAGCTGTAGCATATCCTCCCTGTGGACTTCACACCCTAATTGTGGGTGAATCAGGTGTTGGGAAGAGTTTGCTGGCCGAGGAAATGTGGAGGTATGGGCTGGAGATCGGCGCTTTTGGGGCTTCAGGTGGTAACTCGCCGCCATTCGTCCTCTTCAGCTGTGCTGATTATGCAGATAATCCTCAGTTATTGCTATCACAGTTGTTTGGACATGCTAAAGGTGCGTTTACAGGTGCCAACCAGGACAAGGCAGGCTTAGTTGAATGTGCCGAAGGAGGAGTGCTTTTTCTCGATGAGATTCACAGGCTTCCTCCCGCGGGCCAAGAGTTGTTTTTCACACTTCTTGATAAGGGCCTATACAGGCGTTTGGGTGAAACCAAAGACAGAAAATCTGCTATTATGATCATTGCGGCAACCACTGAGGATCCGAATGGTGCACTCCTTGCTACATTCAGAAGAAGAATACCTGTAATGATACAGCTTCCGAAGCTTTCTGAAAGGCCGCCGTACGAGCGGTTATCACTTATAGGGCATTTCTTGTCCCAGGAGGCCAACAGACTGGGACTTTCAGTATGGGTCTCAGGAAGGGCACTGCAGATATTGGCTTCATATAATTGCAGGGCAAATATCGGCGATCTCAAGAACGATTTGCAGCTTTGCTGCGCCAAGAGTTACTTATCCTATTTATCAGGGCAAGACTCCAGAATGAAGACAGAAGGTGCCAGTCAGAGTTCCGCCTCTGAACGGCCTGCCTTATTATCTATAGATATTCAGGATCTTCCTCAAAAAGTTTACTCAGCTGTACAGGAGACAGATGCCCTGGATGAGGGCACTTTATCAGAGATTCTGGAAACCGGGTTTACAGTTCGGCCCGGAGAGGCTGCTACGTTTGAGACTATAAGCAGCGACTATGAAATTCCAATAGACCTGTACGGTTTTGTACAGAGAAGGCTAGATTCATATAAACATTCGGCAGTACGGCACGACGAATTGGAGTCTGTCATTGGGCGTGATTTGGAGAGATACTATTATGCCGCAGCCCAGGCTTTGCATGGCCGGGATCATGATCTTGAGGGCGTTCCTCCTGGAATTATCACTCCTTCTGTATGGAATATGGCCGGCGATATTCTCGATGTGGCTGCGAAAAGGCTCGGAAGGATATACTCACGCAGTCTGAGAGTTGCCCTTGCAATGCACCTTCAACAGTTTATTGAAAGGGCAAAAGCGGGGCAGATCATCTACAACCCTCACCTGCAGTACATCAAGCACCAGTATCCTGACGAAGTAGAAGCTGTTACTGCAGCAATTCCCGGAATATCCCAACGCCTTGGAGTATCAATTCCTGAAGATGAAGTTGGCTTTGTGGCAATGTTTCTCACCCAGCCGGTAGATGACCAAAGACGTCCTAAAGTCGGGCTCATAGTTGCAGCTCATGGAAGGTCAACCGCATCAAGCATGGCTGAAGTGGCCAATCACTTGTTATCGACTAGCCATATCCGGTCTGTGGACGCGCCCCTTAACCGCAGCCTGGCAGATATATTTGAGGATCTATGCAGGGTAGTTGTTGAGTGCAATCAAGGGAAAGGCGTTCTGATAATTGCCGATATGGGGTCATTTGTTGAAATGGAAGAAGACCTTTTCCAGAGGACCGGAGTCATGTGTCGTGTTATCCCTAATGCAAGTACTACACTTGTGTTGGAAGCGGGTAAGGTAGTGTTGACAAGCGATGCTGGGTTGGATGATGCAGTGTATACCATTGTTTCGGCATCTGAGGCATACGTAAACTCCCTTTGGAGCTACATACTCCAACCGCAACCGGCAGTGTCCAGGGCCGGGACGCCGGGTGAACACCTTACGCCTGTTGAGTACCGCAAGGCCGGAACAAGGGGAGCCGTAATAACCATATGTCCCAGCGGGGCCGGTACTGCCAGAAAGATTAGGGAAATCCTGCTTGAGAAACTTTCAATTGCACGATTGATGGATATTTTCCCGGTAGGCGCTCTTGACGACGTCAGCGCGCTTGCGGGCAAATTGGGAAAGCGGCTCCGACTTGTTGTAGGAAGCATAGACCCTGGCCTGAGCGGAATTCCCTACATAGCAATTGACAAGGTTTTGAGTAGCCAGGGCCTTAAAGAGATAGATGTATTGCTTAAGGGTTGGGATACAGGCCAACCTCCGCCTGAGATACCTGGAATAGGTGATTCGCGGGAAGAAGCACTTTCCTTGATATATGAGCAAATGCATAGGTTTACCCCATCTCTTGAGGCAGATGAGGTAATGGAACAATGTAGGTTTGTCCTGGGACAAATCGAGACGCGGATCTATGGAAAGAAGATGCCTGTTGATGTAGTTGTTAGGATATGTTTGCACACCGCTTGTATGTTTGAGCGATTGTTTATGGGTGAGTCCCTGCCAATGCCTAATTGGCCTGAACATATGAAACAACGAAAGAAGAACTTCTTTGATTTGCTGGGTGCTATTATGGCCGAGGCAGCGTCTTCCCTGCAGCTGCCAATGCCTGAATCCGAGGTGTGTTGCTTCTTGGCCACTCTTCCAAAACCAGGACAATGATCATCTCCTCTGGTTGTTAGCCCTTTTTACAAAGTTCTATTAGGTTATAGTATCGTTGCATTAATCTCTTCTGTTATGTTTAGCAAACACCATTGTCGAACCGCGATATCTTTGGTTTGCTCACCACTACACATAATGGCACAGTTGTTGCTTCTACTAATATGCAGATGGTTTTGATGTCCCTGCTTTGCACCAGTTGTACGCAAGGGCTCTAGGAGGCTGAAATATCAGCAGGGACGGGCCAGGTTAACAGTGTAGAGGCCCAAACTGAAGATAGCTGTCTTGGGAGGTTAGTTGCTGACATGTCAACAAAAGTTCCGGACATTATCCTACTTACTCATGGGACAACGGGAAAGGAGCTGATCGCTAGCCTGGAGATGATTGTTGGGCCTGTTGAGAACATATTTGCTGTGCCATTGCTTCCTGGACAAGGTATGGAAGCCTATCTGGCCAAAATTGCACATGTTCTTGAGGCAAAGGATTCTGAGGCTATTTTGCTTGTGGATTTGTTTGGAGGGACGCCTTCAAACTGTGCAGCCAGTCTGTTCTCTCAATGTCAATATAACGTGGAGGTTGTTTCAGGAGTTAACTTGCCTATGTTAATCGAGGCTACTCAAATCCGGGGTGCCCTAACAGGAAGGGAGTTGAGGCAACGGCTTATAGATGCCGGCCGTGGGGGTATTCGAGATGTTGTATATGAACTTAGCCGTCACGAAGACTGAGCCATTGGTACGACTTGAAGTTCATGATAAAGGAGGACATTGAATTGGCTGGTACGATAAGGGCTAAGGCCGCTGTAATGGAAGATATCGGCCAAATGGCCGTTAGAGAATTTGAAATATCGCGCCCAGGCGAGGGCCAGGTGCTAATCAAACTTCAAAACTGTAATATATGCACTAGTGATTGGCAGACCTGGGTTGGAGCAAGAAAATCCCAGAAGAGGGCATTCCCCTGGGCTCCGGGCCATGAAGAAGCCGGCGTAATTGTGGAAGTAGGACCGGATGTTAACGAGCACAAAGTTGGTGATCATGTAGCCCTTGGATACGGTGGGTGTGGTTACTGCTACGCTTGTCGTATAGGGAACACATCAAAATGCCGTAATAGGCGCGAACTCAATAGAGACGGAGTAGCCGGCAGTTTCGGAATGTGTCAGTATTACTGCGCTAATCTCGACCGCGTTTTCAAGATGAATCCTGCCCTTCCTTTTGAAGAAGCATGTTATCTTGAACCGCTTGCTACTGCCGTTCATGGAATTAGAAAACTAAAGGTAACCGGTGGCGACAATTTACTGGTGATTGGTGCAGGGAACTTAGGGTTGGTAAATGCCCAACTTGCAAGGGCATTTGGGTGCAGAGTATTAGTAAGTGAGATCAGCCAAGCTCGGTGCGAAATTGCTCGTTCATTGGGATTTTCAGTAGTTAACCCGCTAGAAGAAGACGTTTATCAAGTAGCTATGGATTTCAGTGGCGGCAAGGGAATAGACGTTGTAATACTGGTTGTAGGCAATACCGCTGCTACAGATCAAGCACTCAAGGTTGTCAAAAGGTCAGGTAAGATTCTGTTCTTTGCTTCAGGCTACCCGGCACCCGAGTTGAACGTAGATTCAAATTCAATCCACTACAGAGAACTGGAACTGGTTGGGACTATTGGAGCGGATCTGATCGATTTCGAGATGTCTGCGCGTTTCTTGTCAGACGGGGCCGTTAAGTGTGATCAGTTAATATCACACAAGGTACCTCTTGATGACGTTCAGAGAGCTTTTAAATTGGCTTCAACTCAAGGGAATTATCGGGTATCCCTGGTATTGTGGCCTCAAACTTAGCACAGAGGGGTTGGACTGGATGGCGACACTAAGTCTTGTACGTATTGATCAAAGGCTGATTCACGGGCAAGTTATGGCAATGTGGTCAAAAGAATACCCTATAGACCATATATTGGTAATTGATGATCCCCTGTCAAAGGATCCTTTTATGAAGAAAATCTACGGAATGGCTGTTCCGAGTTCTATAAAGGTGTACATGCTTTCTGTGGATGATGCTGTTCGACGTTGGAAAGATAACCAGTTGGGTTCTGGTAATTACCTGGTGTTAATCAGAGATACTGAAACTGCGTTGCGGGCCTGGAAATCTGGATTTGGCATTCAGAAACTGCAGATTGGCAATCTTGAGGCCGGCCCGGCTTCTGTAATAATTCACAGAAACAGCCGCCTTAGCAAGGAGCACCTTCCAAATCTGATCCAAATGCTTGAAGGGGGGATTGACATCTATATACAGTCTCAGCCTGCAGAAGGGATTGTTTCCCTGGATGAATTACTGAAAACTCTGAACAAATAAAGGAGGAATGTTACGTGAATCCGTTTGTCCAAGCTGTACTGATTGGTTTGCTCTATTGGTTTTGCCGGACCAACATGTTTCATACCTTTACTACGCGATTGGCTAACTGCCCAATGGCCCTTGCCGTACCAATAGGTATCATAATGGGAGATGTTCGACAGGCTGTTATTATAGGTGCTTTCGTGCAGGCATTGTATGTTGGAATAATCGCCGGCCTTGGCGGAGTCGTAGCAATTGATAAAGCTTTGGCTACGTGCCTTTCGATTCCAATCGCAATGAAAGCAGGCATGACTCCTGAACTTGCGGTTACTATGGCCATTCCGTTTGGACTCTTGGGCACGGTCACAGTAAATATCTTCAAAATGGTCATGACTTATTTTGTGCACGTTGCAGACCGGTACGCCGAAGAGGGAGACGCTCGAAAGATCAGGTTGTTGGCTTTTGTTTACCCCTTATTAGTAGGATTGCCATTGAATGTCATTCCTGTTACTGCCATTGTATACCTGGGGCCTGATGTTGTGAGTTCCTTGCTTGGTTTGATACCAGATGCCCTCGTTCACGGACTTTCAGTTGCAGGAGGTATTCTACCTGCTTTGGGTTTTGCTATGACTATGAGAACCATCGGACAGAGAAGACTCTTGCCCTTTTTCTTTGCCGGGTTTTTCCTAATTCAGTATTTCAAATTGAATACAGTTGGAGCCGCAATTTTCGGTACTATCATTGCAATTACCTATGTACAACTACAAGGTGGTGAACGTAGTGTCGCATGAAATCAAGTCCAATGCTAGACCGGAGAAGCTTACAAAAAAGGATATTACTCATTCGTGGTTTCTGTGGGCCTTGGGACTAGCCATGTGTCAGTCAGTTGAAAGGCTTCAGGCGTTGCCTTTTTGCGCAGCATTGAGCCCTGTATTGGAGAAACTGTACAAAACTAAGGAGTCACTGACCGAAGCTCTTAAGCGTCACTTGCTGTTTTTCAACACTACGGGCCAGTGGGGTACCATCATACATGGTTCTGTGATAGCGTTGGAGGAGCAAAAAGCTAACGGTGAAGACATTCCGTCCGAAGCCATTACTGGGTTGAAGACAGGCCTAATGGGCCCAATGGCTGGTATTGGCGATACTATCGATTGGCTCACGTTAAGCCCCATTTTAATCGCATTGTTTCTTCCGGCTGCTATGGAAGGAAGTTGGATTAGCGCTCTTATGCCTTTGATTCTATTCACTATTCCTACTACTCTGGTTAGCTATAACCTGTGGCATTTTGGATATAGGATGGGAAGAGAATCAATTGCCCGTGTTCTCGAAGGTGGCCAAATTAACCAGCTTATCACAGGGTCATCTGTTCTTGGATTGTTTATGATGGGTGCGCTATCAGCAAGTTTTGTTAAGGCTAGCACTCCACTGGTTCTTAACCTTGGCGAGCAGGCCTTTCCTTTGCAGGATGTTTTCAACAAGATCTGTCCTGGTCTTTTGCCCTTGCTTGTAGTTGTAGGGGTTTATATTTTCTTAGAAAGAAAAGGGCCACGTTATACGCAGGCCATTCTATGGTTGCTTGGTATTGGGTTGGTTCTTGGATCGGCCGGAATATTGTAAGGCTGCAATTTGAATTGGTATTAGGCCATATTGAGGGGAGAAAGATATCATGCTTATAGAAATGGGAAGCATCCTGAGAGATGCTACTGAAAAGGGTTACGGAGTAGCGGCGCCTAATGTGTTTGATGGCGAAAGCGTAAAAGCTTGTTTCGAAGCAGCTTTGGAACTCCGTGCTCCAATGGTAATCGATGCAGGCGGCAATCTTGACCTTGAGTATATCGCTGATGTGGTTAGATTCTATAGTGATAGGTTTTCTGAAGTCCCGGTAGCACTTAACTTGGATCATGGTTCTAACTTGGAGATTGTAGTAAGAGCCATTAGGGTAGGTTTTACGTCGGTGATGATTGATTGCTCTACTGCTCCTTATGAGGATAATGTACGGAACACAGCTGAGGTTGTAAAGATAGCTCACTGGGTTGGTGTGTCAGTTGAGGCAGAACTGGGCCATGTAGGACAGGGTGCCAATTACGAGGAGGCAAGGAGAGTTGGATTAACAAGGCCGGAGGATGTAGCTGATTTTGTCAAAAGGACCGGAGTTGATTGCTTGGCTGTCGCAGTTGGAAATGCTCACGGCCTGTACGTGGGAACCCCGCAACTGGATTTCGACCGGCTAGCTGCCATACGCAAGGTTACTACTATTCCTTTGGTGTTTCACGGTGGGTCATCTACTGGAGATGAAAACTTGAATAATGCTATCAAGCAAGGTATTTCCAAGGTGAACCTGGGAACCGATCTAACACTTGCTGCCTTTAATGCGGTCAAGTCTTTTGTTGCAGATAAGGATAAGGCCTTTATGAGTGCGATTGGCAAATCTGGTATGGCAGGTTTCAAAGCCGAGCTTATCAGATACATGAAGTTGTTCGGCGAAGAAAATCGTTGGTAGTTGAGGTTTAAGCAGTTTAGAGCAGGGATGACAAGGCCCTGCCGCTTATAAACGACAGGGCTTTGAGAATCTCAGACGGGAGTGTAATCCAGCCGGTATCTAATGGAGGTTATGCGCAAAGTGGTCGAAGAAAAAGTTGTTGTACAAAGCAAAGTTGGGTTACATGCAAGGCCTGCTGCAATGTTTGTTCAGACGGCATCGAAGTTCAAGAGCCAAGTGACACTGGAAGCAAACGGTAAGAGGGCAAACGGCAAGAGCATTCTGAACGTCTTGTCTTTGGGTGCTAAGAAAGGCGATATCCTTCTGATTCGTGCAGAGGGCGAAGATGAAGATGACGCTGTAAGAATGCTGGCAGAACTTATTAACAGCGGAACTGATACTGCTTCTTAAAGGCTGTCTTGTGGAGGAATGGGCGATGAGTTCTAAATTGCGTGGTATTGCCGCGGCACCTGGACTGTGCATCGGCAAAGCGATGGTTTTGAATGAAGAAGATTATAAATGTACAAGGCAGCTGATAACCGCGCCTGATGTCGAGAAAGAGGTGTCTCGGTTTGGACAGGCCGTTGAGACAGCAGTGAGACAACTGCAGTCATTGCAGGAAGAAGTGGCTGCTAGGCTTGGCGAAAGCGAAGGGCAAATTATTGGAGCTCAGGTTCTTATGGCTTCTGACCCTGCGCTGGCTGACAGTGTACTAGCCAAGGTTGTTCAAGAGTTGGTATCTGCTGAAACCGCAGTTGATGAGGCTTGTAATGAGCAAGCGCGAATGCTCGAGGAACTTGATGATGAGTACCTTGCAGCAAGAGCAGCAGACATGAGAGATGTAGGTAGGAGAATCATTGCTGTTTTGACTGGAACTACTGACCTGGGAGTAATCTTGGGCAGCCTTGAAGTAGGAACGATACTCGTAGCCGGGGAGCTGACCCCCTCTGAAACTGCTGCTATCAATGTGGAAAAGATTGCTGGAATAGTTCTGGACAGAGGAGGCAGGACTTCTCATACTGCCATCTTAGCACGTTCGCTGGGTATTCCGGCTGTAATGGGTTTAGGGCATGCTACCAAGGTTGTTAGCAACGGAGACTTGATTCTCATTGATGGGGACAAGGGAGAAGCTACGATCAATCCTGCTTCAGATGACTTGTTGAGGTTCCGCTCCGAAATGGACTTTGCAGAATGCCGAAAGCGCCGGTTGTCCCTACTGAGGAACTTGCCTGCTGTAACTGTTGATGGGCGAAGAGTTGAATTGGCAGCGAACATAGGTGGAGCCATGGAAACTGGCCTGGTTGAAAGTTATGGAGCTCAAGGGGTAGGGTTGTTTCGCACTGAGTTCTTGTTCATCGAGAGAAACTGTGCGCCTTCTGAGGACGAGCAGTTTGAGATATATAAAGAGGTGTTGAGCAGCCTGGAGCCTGATCCTGTTGTTGTTCGCACTTTGGATGCCGGCGGAGATAAAGAAATCCCATATTTGGGCCTTCCTCAGGAGGACAACCCTTTCCTTGGTCTCAGGGCAATACGGCTTTGCCTGAAAGAGAAGGGCATTTTCAAAACCCAGCTGCGAGCTCTTCTCAGAGCTTCGAATTTCGGTGCATTGAGAATAATGTTCCCCATGGTTGCAGATGTTCAGGAACTGAGAGACGCCAGGCGTGAGTTGGAGAATGCCAGGATCGAACTAAAGTCTCAGGGGATTATTGTATCTGATAAGATCCAGATTGGGATCATGGTTGAGGTTCCGTCTGCCGCTCTTCAGGCAGATGTGCTGGCTTGCGAGTGTGACTTTTTCAGCATCGGAACTAATGATTTGGTACAGTACACAATGGCCGCCGACAGGGGAAACCCAGCCGTGGGATATTTGAGTGACCCCTTCTACCCCCCTGTACTTCGATTGATATCGAGAACTATTGAAGAGGGCCACAAAAACGGCATTTGGGTTGGAATGTGCGGCGAGATGGCAGGGATGCTGCCGGCTATTCCTCTGCTTGTGGGTATGGGCATAGATGAGTTGAGCATGGCGCCCGCTTCTGTTCCGGCAGCAAAAGGGATTATCAGAAGCTTGAACCACGGCAATGCCATAGATATTTGGAACAGAGTACAACAGATGACCGATAGAAACGAGATACGTGCATATTTAGAAGACTTAGTTAATAACCTCACCTGAATGGGAAGGGCTAACTGAAAACCAGACATTGAGTGTTCACTGCAACCTGTGAATTTTAAGACTATCATCCCTGACTGCGATTGGATAAGGATTGGCCGAGTACACCTGTTTATGAGAGGCAGGAAGGCCATAGGTATACTATCACGCCCCCGGTTTCCGAGTGATCAGGCACAAACATTGGGAATACTGTTCCCATAGCGTTATAATATGGAAGAGTCACATACATACATTCGGGAGGTAGTTGGTATGACCAGAATCGGTATTAACGGCTTTGGGAGCATAGGAAGGCGGTTTCTTAGGGCCTCAAAGCGAGTGGA
>MTKW01009321.1_pt1 | contig 12327 bp, 10 predicted proteins | sample 1042761 | NCBI WGS metagenome assembly MTKW01 (sample SAMN06205366, study PRJNA360243) | anaerobic digester metagenome | biome: Wastewater treatment plant; feature: Anaerobic digester sludge; material: sludge; isolation source: anaerobic digester fed with sludge from wastewater treatment plant ...
ATCCTAACCTTCCGGGATGAATATCCTGAACTGGTAGATGAGGATTTACAACCAGCCGCAAGAAAACTCGGAAAGAATGCTCTGCTTTTTGAAGAGTTTTTCTCGGCAGAAATTGAAAAGGGAAACATCTCTCCGGAACGGTTTACTGCCGAAAAAAGAGAAATTCTGTTACAGGGGCACTGTCAGCAAAAGGCGATTGCCAGCACTGCGCCCACCATAAAGATGCTTTCGCTCCCGAAAAACTATGCTGTGAAGGAGATTCCATCGGGTTGCTGCGGTATGGCGGGCTCATTCGGATATGAAAAAGAGCACTATGAGCTTTCCATGAAAATCGGTGAAATGGTGTTGTTTCCTGCTGTCCGCAAAGCTGCTGAAAATTGCATCATTGCAGCCCCCGGAACTTCATGCCGCCACCAGATTAAAGACGGCGCCGGAAAAAATGCCAAACATCCGTTGGAAATCCTGTATGAAGCGCTGAACTAAGCTTATTCTGCCTAATGTGGTTCGAGAAAATTAAAACTCGTAATACAAACCGGTGTAAATTCCAACTCTGTATGGTCTGAAATCGACATCCCTGCTTTGATTTATTGAGTTTAAATAGTAATTCAAACGGGGCTCAACAGCTATGGAGATATTTTCACTCAGCGCATAGTTCACTCCTACCCCAATGGTACTCAGCACATTCAGTTTTGAAATATCACGGGTTTTTCCAACATTCTGAATACCGAATTCATTGTCGAAATAGGCATTGTTGCCAACCACAACCCCGGCGTTAACCCCGCCTATCAGCTCAACCCCAATTTTCCGGTCAAGAATCAAATACCGGAGATAGAGAGGAATTTCTACAAATTCAAACACTTGTGAAAGTTCTCCCTCAGTAACCAAGGTTGTTTCAGACTTCATCATGGTTTCCATTTCTGCCGCAACTTCAGCTCCTCTTGGAAGGTTCTTAAACTCAACAACCCCGGCAATACTGTTCATCATCAATTCATTTTCCTCAAGATTAAGCGGAGTATTAAAAAATAAATCTCCGGAAGCAAAGAACATTTCACTCTGCGGTTTCATTGGATTCAACATTGCAGAAAAACCCGAGTGTTTCCCGTTTTGTGCATAATAAATCCCGCTTTCGAGCCGTACTTTCTTCCCTGTTTTATATTGCACTGAAATTCCTCCGCTCACATTAGTATTTCCCTCATTTGCCTGATGAGTCATATTTCTGGCATAAGAGGCATCGTGTTTCGATGAATATGAAGAGTATCCCGGTGAAACATTCACACCTAACTTCCAGCCGGTATTCTCCTTTTTTGCTGATACTGAATGCCCGTGTGCATTTTCTGCAATTAAATCCCTCTCCCACTCTCCCGGAATAACTTCCGTTTCTTCTTCTTTAATCTTGATTGTTTCAGCAATTTTATCTCTTTCTGAAATTTCCGGCTCCAACAATGCAATCTCTTTTAGCTCAGGCGATTCTGTCAAATCAGCATATCCGGGCAAAATCTTGTTTTCTGCAACAATCTGAGGTTCAAAAATTTTCTCTACCTTTTCAGCAACCATTCCTGCCGGTTCCGCATCTGCCAGTAGTTGCCCGGAAATTTGGCTCTCTGCGACTTCGGGTGAATCATCAGGAGCTGCTTCAGTGGCTGCAATTTCCTTGGTTTCCGGTAAAACTTCTGTTTTCACCGGTTTCATTTCGGCTATTTGGGGCTTTGTTGTCTGGCTCGTATCATAAAAATACCAGCCGGCAACAAATGCCAGCGCCAGCAAAACAGCCGCCACTGCCCTGCCATACAGGATAACCCTTTTTCTGCGGCGCTTTCCGGCAAGTTCTGCCCGGATGCTGTTCCACAAAAAAGCGGGCGGCTCTTCCGAAAAACCCTCAAGCTTTTCCCGAAAAATTTTATCCATATTTAACTCATCTCTCATTGTGCAATTCAATTTGCTTTTGATTCCACTTTACCGTAAAGCTCATTGACTTTACGCTTTAAAATATCCCTTGCCCGCGCAAGGTTCGACTTGGATGTTCCTACCGACAATCCCAAGGTTTCGCTAATCTCTTTATGGCTCATATCTTCAATAACATAGAGATTAAACACCGCTCGATAGCCTGGCGGAAGTTCCTCTATCAGCTTGAGCAATTCATTTGCCTCCAGCTGTTCCAAAATATTATTGGTATCCGGGGCAGTGTCATACTCCCCGATATCTTCAACCGTATAAAGAACTTGTTTTTCACGTAGTCTTCCCAACGATACATTCACCATAATTTTTCTCATCCAGCCTTCAAAAGATCCTTCGTGTCTGAAACTCTTAATATTTGAAAAAACCTTTATAAATCCATCATGCAGATTATCTTCTGCTTCGCTGCGGTCTTTTGCATAGCGCAAACAGACCCCGAACATTTTCGGTGCAAACATCCGGTAAAGCTTTTCCTGTGCGCGTGCATTACCCGAGGCACATTCGTTTATAATTTGTTTCAGATCTTCCAAATCAAGTTTGCGAATATTTTCTGCAAAAGTAAGGATAAATTTTGCTATGCTTTTCGCATATACCTCCTGACTTTTTTATTTAGTTTATTGACCTTGAACAATTTCTTTTTATTTTAAATTCAATATACAAATTGCCACAAAACACCGGATAGATACAATAACACCCAAAAAGGTTGCGTTGAAAAAAAACTTTATGATTCACGCAACCTTTTTATGCTAAAAAGTATCATGTAATTGTTATCTTCAAAAAAATAAAAAACAGAATACTATGAAAATAATGATTTCACTCTTTATGGCGTTTTTACTGGTCACGGTTAGTTCATGCCAGAAAGACGACATGGAACCGTATGAAAACAAAGTCATCGAACTGGATGAAAAGTCGGCACAACTGATTGAGGCTGAAAATGAGTTTGGCTTTGAGCTTTACCAGCATGTATTTTCTTCGGAAACCAAGCATGATAATATCATGGTTTCGCCGCTCAGTGTGAGCCTGGCGCTTGCCATGACCTACAACGGCGCCAACGGCGAGACCAAAACAGCCATGGAGAAGACACTGAAAGTTTACGGGTTAACTCCCGTTGAAATAAATAAATCATATCAAACACTGGTAAAGGCACTGAAGAATCTCGACAAAAAAGTTATCCTTGAAATTGCCAACGCCATTTTCTATCGCGAAGGTTTTCAGGTGGAAAAAGATTTTGTTTCCATCAATAATAATTATTACGATGCCAAAGTTTCGGCTCTCGATTTTGGTTCACCGAATGCTGTGAAAACCATTAACAACTGGGTAGCCGGTAAAACAAATGACAAGATTAAAACCATTTTGGATAACATTACCAGCGAACAGGTAATGTTTCTTTTGAATGCTATTTACTTTAAAGGGCCATGGAAGTCGAAATTCGAGAAAAAAAATACGGTGAAAAATGATTTTTATCTCGAAAATGGTTCCACTGTTCAAGCCGATTTTATGCAACAAACCAATACAGCATTATTTGCTTCAAATGAACTGTTCAGCGCCATTAGACTTCCATACGGGCAAGGGAACTTTAATATGTATGTTTTTTTGCCTCACACAGATAAAACGTTGCAAGACATTACAGATAACCTGAATAAAGAGAACTGGGAAACCTGGATGGAAAATTTTTCAGAACAAAACGTAAACATTCAGTTCCCAAAATTTAAATATGAATACGAAATAAAATTAAATGATGTATTGTCTGAAATGGGCATGGAATTGGCTTTTTCTCCCTATAACGCCGATTTTACAGGAATCAACAGGAATGGGCATCTGTACATCGACTATGTGAAACACAAATCATTCATTGAAGTGGATGAAGAAGGCACTGAAGCTGCTGCAGTTACCGTAGTAGCAATCGGCTATACGTCAGTAGGTCCCGGTGGCAACATTCCATTTATTGTGAACCGTCCGTTTATGTATGCAATAACCGAAAAAAGCACCGGCGCTGTGTTGTTTATGGGAACGGTGAAAAATCCGGTATAATTGAATTCTGTTAAAAATTTCCGCTAAACCTCAGGCTGAAATTCCGGTGAGGCTGAATATCTCCCGGGCGTCCCATATATTCGGTGTTTGTTGCATTTTTCACAACAAAGGAGATATCGTATCTTGAGTTTATTGAATACTTTAAACTGACATCTGTAAGCCAGTATCCTTTATTCTTATCAATCCAGTAATCGTAAAATCCGGGCAGCAGGTTTTCCCGGGTCAGTTCATTTAGAAAAACATCATCGATGTTTAATAATTTCGATTTTGCATAAATACCGATTCCCAATTCGGTTTTTCCACAGGCTGTTGAAAAATTGAGTACGGCAGAATGTTTTCGCCTGTATTTCAGCATCACATCGCTGTTTTTGCCTGTAACCTGATTAAATTCAACGGGGTACATAAATGTGTATCCTCCGCTGAAGTTGTGTGTAAATTTGCCTGTTACGCCAGTCAATGCAAACTGTATTTCACTTCCGTAAACCCTTGAGGCTTCCTGGTTTTCCGCTCTGAAGCCAAAACTGAACGTTTCTTCGCCGGGGTCGGGATATATTCCGAAAATATACTCAATCATGTTGATGTTTTGCAGATAAAAAAGGGCTGCATCAAAAAACCCGTTGAAATTTTCGATGATGATACCCTGTTTTATTCCGACTTCTGTGTTCCATCCCTCTTCAGGTTTAATAAACGGGTTGGGAAAAATTTTAACGGAACCGAGTGCAGTTGCGGCATATTTTTCGGCTATTGAAGGGAAACGGTAGCCCTGCCCATAGGAAGCTCTGATAAAAGTGTAGTCCAGCACCCTGAAATTCAGACCCGCTCTGAACAAGGGTATCAGTTTGTCGTAGTCGCCATCCAGCCGGTTCTGCTCCATTCTGATGCCGGAGGTAATCCGTAACCGGCGGGAAGCGGCATAATCCAGCTGACTGAATATTCCGGCATTCCATCCGTTATGATTGCCGTAGAATCTGGAATGTACACGGGAAAGGTTTTGAGACAAACCTGAATTCAGACTAAGCTTATTGCTGAATCTGAAAAAAAACCGGTATTCTGAAAAAAAGCTGAATGTTTCACTGTCATTTTGTTCAGAATGAGGATATTTATTATCGGAAAACTGAAAACGCCCCCTGAAATCGTGTTCGTTTCTATCTCCTTTTTTTAATGAAACGAACGGGTCCAAGGCAAAGAAATTCCCGCGCAGTTCAATAGCTGTTGCCTCTTGCTGTTTTAGCGCGCCGTCGGTTGCATTTTCCCACAAAATAAAATCCGTTTTTTCATTGGCTCCGCCATTTAATGACAATCCATATGTCAAACCGTCCACTTGCCGGTTCCGGTGTTTCAGCTTCAGGTTCAGCCGCATAAGCCTGTCGCTGTTCAGCTTCCGATATCCGTTATCATTCAGTAGATACGCACCGATTGCCAGATCGGTGTTTCCCAGTTTCCGCAAATGCGAAAACGATGAGCTCATAAAAGTCCGCGGTGTAGTCCACCACTTCCACTCTTTGTTTGACGGGGTTCCGAAAATTCCGGTTTCAACAAAAAACCGGGTTGACGGGGTTTCCTGTGCATCTGCAGTTCTGAAATTAATAACGCCGTTAAGTGCCGATGACCCGTAAATTACAGAAGAAGCTCCCTTGATAATTTCAATCTGGGAAATATTTTCCATGGGCAGAAATTGCCAGCGAATATTCCCGGCATCGGCAGAAATCACCGGCAGTCCGTCAATGAGGGCAAGCACTCTGCTTCCGGCACCGTAACTGAATCCGCTCCCCCCGCGAACAGAAGCCTGACCATCCATCACCTCAATTCCCGAAGTCTTGGTAATCAGCTCTCTGGTGTCGGATATATGATTTTCTGAAAGAAACCCGGGCTTTATCACATTCATGGAGACAGAGAGTTCCGAAATACGCTGTTCCACGCGTCCGGCGCTGACTACTACCTGCTCAATATTTGTCACTTCCTGCTCAAGTCCAATATTTAGAAAAATCGTGTCGTTTTCGGTCAAATAGATATCACGTTTTACGGTTTTATATCCGACATATCGAAATGTAAGCGTAATTCTTCCGGGAGAAGCATCAATATAAAAAGCTCCATCCTTGCCGGTTAATGTTCCCTGATTTTTTCCATATAAAATATCCACCTCTTCCAGACCGATTCCGGTGGTCACATCAAATACTCTGCCCCGGACTGTTCCATCCGGTGCCGCTACTGCCAACAGGGAAGTGAAAAGACAAATTATACAGAAAACAGCTCGCATTATTTCGGGACAAATGTCATTCTGATATTTACTTGAGTTGAAATATCTGCAGGATTGGGAACAGCAGCCGTAATTTTAAACGATGTGGGAATAAGTTCCACAATCTTGCAGGTCAAAGGGACTAGTAAAGAGTCACTTTTAATTGTAATCTGGGTGTTATTGCTTGAGAGCCACCAGGTTCCGATATACTTTCCAAAAGTACCGGTGTAATCCTTATTAAATTTGGCTTCGCCCTTGAATTTTTCCAGCAACTGTCCGAAACCACTTGCATCCACGCCGTTGGCAAGCAAGGAATCGGCTTTCCATACGGGAGTGGTAAGAATGATTTCAACCTCATTTTCCGTTTCGGTCTCTTTGCTGCAGTTTGCAAATGCAAGAGAGAAAATCAGACCGCCAAGAATTAATATTTTTTTCATTTTGATTAAACTAAAAATTTGAAAGTTAAATTTCTTAAAAATTGAGCCACTCCGAAAAGTGTTTTTTGCCGCTAAAAACTGCCGGTTACAGTCATTTAAAGGAAAACCCATTTTCTGAAATACAAAAGGCGCCAAACAGTTCATTTCCAATAAATTTAGTTTTTATTGCTATCGTTTAAAAACTGTCAGACGCCTTTTCCCGAAAGCTGCCAGCTTCAATTTGTTATCTAAAACAGACTGTAAGAGAGGCCTACTACAATGCTTTGGGTTGTTTTTTTCAGATGTTCCTTATAGTTTCCAACATCAGGATCGGTGAACGAAACTGTTGCATCCTGGTAGAAAGTGTTTGAAAACCCGGCATCCAGAGTTAGTGCATCGGTAATTTTCCATGCAAACCCAATTCCGCCGGTAACCGATGGATTGGTGTAGCTGAAATCGCTCTGGTAGCTGTCGGCTACACCCATATCGCCATAAAGGCCTCCTAAACTCAATGCAAATTTTTCATGCACATCAAATTGCAGCCCCAGCCCCACTTCCACTCCATTGCGGGTGATTTCACGTTGCCTTACAGGATCATGTCCGGCAGAATAGTCGCGGATATTCACACCCCAGTTTACGTCTTTGTTGAAATACATGTTATAGGAGAGCTGAGCCTCAACTATTCCGGTTTTGTACCCCACTCCGGCGCCAAGAATTGCCGGGATATCACTGTCCACCTGACTGCCAAACAGGGTGTTGCTGTAATTATCACCCTCTTTCGGCTCATTTTTCAATGAAAGTGCAGTTTTCATCTCATATTTTAGGGCTATATTCAGGTTTTCAACCGGTGAAATATTGAGTCCCACCATAGGAGTGAATCCGTTTCCGCTCTGAACGGTGTTTACATTTTTATCTCCCAACATTCCGGCTGTTTCCGCAAGGCTTCCGGAAACACCGTTAAGCTGAACTGCGGTTGCACGAAATGTCGGGCTGGCTTCCTGAAAAGCGCCCTGAATCATTCCTAAGTTCATTGCGTTGATTTGCTCAGGAGGAAGTTTCATCATTTGCAAACCGGTTTCAATTCCGACACGCTCCATGCTCGTTATATATCCAGCTGTTTCAAGCTGAGCAAGCGTAAAACTGGCTGCACCTCCGTCAATAAGCGGTTGCAGGGTTTGCGGCATATCTGCTGCTGCATTTGCAAGCCCCGCGAGTGTGGCAGTTTGTCCTGATTTTTCGGTCATCCAGGGTGCTGCGGAAACATAGTCGTCATTAACTTTCAGTTGAATATTTTTAATTGCGCCTTCATATGTGTTTTTAGAAGGGAGGTAACGAACCCCTCCGTAAACCGAGAAAATATCGTTTACGCGATAGGTCGCTCCCAACTGGATTCCCCAGAAAACAGAACTTCCGTCGAAAAAGATATCTGCATTGTAGCCATTGACCTTCCACGACGGGTCAATCTGAGTTAATCCGGCAAGTCCGGGAACAACTTTTGTAATCGGAATTTCAAATGAGGGCAATCCACGGTCATATTCGGCAGAGCCACCACCGGCATTAGGACCAAAACCAAGCGAAAAAGCCCAGTTGTCCATTTTGTAAACTGCAAATCCTGTCGGAAAAACCGGCACATTAACTATCCCTTCATAATTCCCGTCATTCAGCAGCGGAAACTCTGATTCTACCGGTTTGGTTTGAAAAATAGTCTGACTGGAAACTGAAAAGTGCCAGCCATTTTCCAGTTTTATCAAACCTGCCGGGTTAAAATAGACGGCATCTATTCCCGTTGAGGCATTGCGCGACATCATGCGGATAAACTGTGCACTCTGGTTGGTGTTTGTTAACAAACCACCTGCAAAAACCATATTTGCTAATACGATAAATGCTGCTAATAAATAAATTCTCTTCATCAGGTAAATTTTTAAATNNTTTATTAAACAAAAGTATGATTATTTTTGAAATAAAAAAATTATTACTTCTGAGTTTCAGGGAGTTATGAAACTTTGGAACAATATGTACGTAAGTTCAATTAAATATGAATCACTTCGCCGTATGCTGCTGCAGCAGCTTCCATCACAGCTTCACTCATGGTTGGATGCGGGTGGATTGATTTAATCAGCTCATGTCCGGTGATTTCAAGTTTCCGGGCAACCACCAGCTCTGCAATTATTTCTGTTACGTTTTCACCAATCAGATGTGCTCCTAACAGTTCTCCATACTTTGCATCAAAAATCAGTTTGACAAAACCGTCTCTTTGTCCTGCTGCGTTAGCCTTTCCGCTTGCAGAATAGGGAAATTTACCCACTTTGAGCTCATAACCTGCCTCTTTGGCTTTGGCTTCAGTGAAACCCACCGACGCAATTTCGGGCCCGGTGTAGGTACATGCCGGAATGTTGTTGTAATCAATTGGGGCAGGATTTTTCCCGGCAATTTTTTCAACACAGGCAATTCCTTCTGCAGAAGCCACATGCGCCAGGGCGGGTCCGTGAACAATGTCCCCAATGGCATATACTCCCTCCACATTGGTTCGATAGAAATCATCAACGATTATCTTCCCTTTTTCCGTTTTCACTCCCATCTCTTCCAGTCCGATGCTTTCCAGATTGGAGGTTATGCCAACGGCAGAAAGCACGATATCTGCATCAACAGTCTCTTCGCCCTTCTTGGTTTTGATGGTAACTTTGCATTTCGCGCCCGAAGTATCCACTTTCTCAACAGTTGAAGCGGTCATCACCGTCATTTTCATTTTTTTGAATGAGCGCTCAAGCTGCTTAGCAACTTCTTCATCTTCGTTAGGAACAAGGGTTGGCATAAATTCAACCAGCGTCACTTTTGTGCCGATTGACTGATAGAAATAGGCAAACTCGCTGCCGATAGCGCCTGANNCCCGTCTATGGGCAGGTTTGGCAATTCGCGCGAGCGTGCTCCTGTGGCAACAATAATGTGTTTCGCTGTGTAATTTTTTTTCTTCCCTGAATCATCGGTTACTTCCACCGTGTTTTTTCCGGCAAGTTTTCCAAATCCGACAATGGATTTCACTTTGTTTTTATTGAGCAGATAATTTACACCCTTGCTCATTCCGTCGGCTACATCGCGACTGCGTTTAACCATTGCCAAAAAATCGGCTTTCACCTCCCCTTTTACCACCACGCCGTAATCAACAGCCTGCTTGGCATATTCAAAAACCTGAGCGCTTTTCATCAGCGATTTTGTTGGGATGCATCCCCAGTTCAGGCAAATTCCCCCAACACTCTCTTTTTCCACAACAGCTGTCTTCAGCCCTAACTGAGACGCCCTGATTGCGGCGACATAACCACCGGGGCCGCTCCCTATAACCAATACATCGTAATCCATTTTTTCTGATTTTAATATTAAACTAATAGAACAGGACTCTTTCTGAAAAGTTCTGTTTTTGCGTGCTTCAACTCTTTGTTTATAAACGTTCCGTTTTGAAAGTCAAAATTAATAAAACTTTTTATTTCAGCACTTTGTATATTTCCAACAACTGTCCTGCTGCCACAAAAGAACTTACCTCATTGTTGAGTACCTGCTTTTCAAATTGCTCAATTTTGTTTTTCATTTCAGGATGAGCATAAAACATTTGCTTTATCTGTTCCTGAATGGTTTCGTGCATCCAGAAGGCAGCCTGGGCGTTTCGCTTCTGATGGAAAGATCCGTTCTCATTGGTCTGCTTCCGGAAGGTCTCAATTTCATCCCATATTTCCGTAATCCCCGTATTTTCAAGTGACGAACAGGTTAATGCTTTAGGCTCCCAGCCCGACTCTTTTTGGGGAAAAAGGTGAAGTGCACTGCTATATTGCATTTGTGCAATACCGGCTTTATCAAGGTTGTTTCCGTCGGCTTTGTTGATGGCAATCAGGTCTGCCATCTCCATAATACCCCGCTTGATTCCCTGAAGTTCGTCGCCGGCACCGGCAAGCATCAGCAGCAAAAAAAAGTCGGTCATGGAATGAACAGCTATTTCACTTTGCCCTACGCCTACCGTTTCAATAAAAATATGATTGAAGCCTGCGGCTTCACACAGCACAATGGTCTCCCGGGTTTTTCGCGCCACGCCACCCAACGACCCCTCAGAAGGACTTGGCCGTATATACGCATTTTTGTCGCGCGCAAGTTTTTGCATACGGGTTTTATCACCAAGAATACTGCCTTTTGAACGTTCGCTGCTGGGGTCAATTGCTAAAACGGCAAGCTTGCTGCCACGCCCGGTGATGTAGCTTCCCAAAGCTTCAATAAACGTACTTTTACCTGCTCCTGGAACGCCTGTTATACCTATGCGGATGGAATTTCCACTGTAGGGAAGACAACGGGAGATTATCTCCTGCGCTATCTCCTGATGCATGGGTCTGGAGCTTTCAATAAGCGTAACTGCTTTGCTCAACAATGTGATATTTCCGGATAAAATTCCCTCAAGATATTCATCCACAGACAACAATCCCCTTTCTTTACTCAGAAACCGCTGAATGGAATCATTACTGTATGACCCCGGATGTATTACACCGTCATTTACTTTCAATCCCCTAAACTCAGGACTGTTTTCAAAATGTTTCTCTTTTTTCGGCATCTAAATATTTTTTCCTGAACGATTAGGCAAAAATACCATTTTAATCCGGTCNNAAAATTTTAGGTTTCAGAAACAATGTTGCACGAGATACGCAGCATGTTTGTGGGTGTTTTGGGGTCGTTTGTGATTACTGTAACAGTTTTGCTCTGACGCCCGCGTTTCCCACGCGAATCAAAAGTCACCGTTATGGGTGCAGACTCACCAGGTGCAATCACTTTTTTGGATGGCGCTACTGCGGTGCATCCGCAGGATGAGCGAACATTGCGAATAATCAGTTCCGACTTGCCATCGTTGGTGAGTGTAAAAACATGATCCTTTTTGTCTCCGTGTTTCATTTCGCCAAAATCGTAGGACATTTCGGAAAATTTAGCTACCGGTGCATTTTGGAGCTGCTGGGCGGTAAGATTTGAAAAATCTTCCTGAATTGTTGCACTAACCCCGATGGAAGCGCTGTAATCATTGCTGCCATTCAGCGAAAGATAAATCCGGTGTGATGCAAAACCGTAGGTGTTTGCATCTTTGGCATTATAGGTGACCTTCAGATTTCCTTTTCCGTGAGCAGGAATAGTTTCCGGCTCAGCTACTGCGGTAATATGTTTCGGCACTGTCCGGAATCCAACCTTAACAGGTTTGTCGGTATCATTTATCAGTTCAAGATCCTGAGATTTCACTTCATTTTGGCTGATCTCTGCAAATGAAAGGTGGTTTGTTTTTGCCCTGAGTACACCAATCTGACGTGGATACAGTTCTGCAAGCGTTTTTTCCCGCTCGTTGACACGACCGGTAACTCGCAGCACCGTTGTTCCGTTTTCGGCATTTGAGCTCACCATAACCGTTTTGTTAAAAGAACCCGGCCTGTTTCTTGGGTCATAGCTCACCTGAATCTCACCCGTTCCTTCGGGAGCCACAGGTTCTCTTGTCCATTTTGGCGTTGTGCATCCGCAGGAAGCACGTACACTACTAATTACAAGCGGAACCGAACCTTTATTGGTAAATTTAAAAGTTGTGGTTTGCGGTCCGTCGGACTCTTTGAAAGAGCCCATGTCCTGTTCAAGTTTTTCAAACACTATCTGAGGCTTCTGAGCTTTCAAACCTGTAGCAAACAG
>MTKW01007179.1_pt2 | contig 12326 bp, 13 predicted proteins | sample 1042761 | NCBI WGS metagenome assembly MTKW01 (sample SAMN06205366, study PRJNA360243) | anaerobic digester metagenome | biome: Wastewater treatment plant; feature: Anaerobic digester sludge; material: sludge; isolation source: anaerobic digester fed with sludge from wastewater treatment plant ...
GCTGCGGGCGGAATAGATGTCAGCGCATCTACCCCTGAGTTGCTCCCTACTAAATAAAGCCCTACAGAGGCCACTACCAGGCCCACTACTTGTTCCGGTCTCATGACTTCCCGAAGGAACACCACCCCCAGAAGAAGGGTAAAGAAGGCCTGAGACTGCATAACAACCGAGGCAATGCCCGCCGGCATTCCAATTTCCATGGCGTAAAACAAACAGGCAAACTGCCCCACGCCAACAGTTAACCCATAAGCGAGACAATAATACCATTCTACGTTGGGTCGCTTGATAAAGGCTATGGCTGGCAGGGCTGTAAAGGTGTAGCGTAGGGCCACCAATAACATAGACGGCACGCCAGCCAGCCCTAATTTGATCACGGTAAAATTGGCGCCCCAGACAGTTACCACCAACAGTGCCAGGATAAGGTCTTTTCTGCGCATGATTATCCCCCTCGGCGATAGCATGAGTTTGCAAGGCCGCTTCCACAGCCATAGCGATGGAAGCGGTCGGGAACCAAGGCTCAGCGAGAACCGATCCAATAACAACCGGCGGCAATAACGCCGGACAAATGAAATATGGCTTGGAGTTAAGCATCGTAGGGGTGCGTCCAGCCGTTGGGCCGCCCACCAAAAATACGATGGCGCAAATGGCCACGGATATTATAGCTAGCATCTGAATGATCTTTAAAGTCCTGCCAGCATAACCCTTAGGCTTTAGCATGGCAGACTTTTTCATAATGCTCTAGTTTCGCTTTATTGTTTGGGAATAAGCCCCAAGCCTTTTGTACTCTCCTTACCATCATCGGATTTTAGCCAACCAATGACACGTCTAGCGCTGTGGCCTACGGGTAAGTCCCTTCGTACAACGGCATAATAGGCATCGGCAAGAGGATATGAGCCATCCGCTATGCTTTCTTCGAAGGGGACTACACCTTCAAATGCGAGCATCTTTAACTTCTCGTCAATCCCTGTGATTTCTCCCATGTTTTTTAAGTAAGCGTACAGAGTATATCCAAGGGCACGGTTTTCTCATCATTATTCTCTCCTCGCACAATGCAAATTCTAATGGGTATTAAACTTGTTGTGCTTATTGGTCAGCATATATACATAGTGCAAGCTGTCACCCCTTAATGATGGTTCGCCCCACTCAGGATGACAGAAAAAGGCTCCTTTATTTCATTCAGAATGAGAAAATGCATAGTATAGACCACTACCTCTTTAAGATTCACGGCTGCGCTCAGAATAACAAAAAAGCCTCTCCATTACATTTGGGATGGCAAAAAATATCCCACAAAGAATAAATCCTTAATACTAATTATCTATTTCACCCCTGCGTAGTTTTCTCGTTGCGCTTTACCAGCCTCATTTTTAAAACTTATTACTCGCATTTGCGGCCGCATCTATCTTGTCCGAGCAAAGTGCGACGACTATTGCAGGAATAAGCACTATCCAATAAAGTGGCATCTTTTGCCTCCTAATTTCATTGGTTACGTTCCATTTTTGATTTGACCCATTCGATAAAAAGAAAGATTACACAAGACACAATATATCCCGTAACAAAATACAGGCCGGCATGTACTAACATAGGAGGATATGTTTGGTTATATCTGTTTGCAAACATAATCCTCGGAATAATTATGCCGCCTATAGTTAGTCCTAAGCTGGGGCCGATGGCAAATTTTAATGCTCGGCTTAACGTTTTTATCACCCCTTGTCAGATACAAATATCCTTTTTCTGCTCTTTGCTCTGTGGTTCTGAAGTCCAATAATACCGCGCTATGATATAGCCTACAAACAATATCAGCCCGCAAAAAACGTTTATCATAAAGAGCTCGGCCGTGCCAACACCTGCGCTGGGAGCGCTTTGGTCGTGCAGCTTGTGTAATTCTGGAGCGATATCATTACCGCTGGAGTCAATCAAGCGCAGCGTTGGCCAGTAGCCTGTCTCAAATTCGTAGATGTCCATGAAGCTGGGCTCACTTACGGTATTGGAATGTAATACTACCGGATTAGCATCGGTGGTAACATATTCGTAATACACTACCCGTGGGTCAATATTCACCCCGCAAATTGCCACATATCTTTTCTTGCCGATGGTAAAGGAAAAGTCTCTGCTACCACCTACGCCTGGTCCGTAGTTGGCTGCAATGGGACGCCACTTAAAGTTTAGGCCACGCTTAAATCGTGCTAAGCCGAGGAAGTTATCAAGCTTACCGTCGGTAAACAGTACTATCATAGAGTTACCGATTTTCTTGGTCTGGACAACCTCGGCTTTTAGGTCATGAAAGACAAAAAGCTGGGGCGAACTACCCGTTCCTGTCCTTATGTCGTCACCGGAAATATACGCGGTTAGAGTATCCTCTATCTTATCGGGATTAGACGATGTATAATACTCGGTTCCATAAAGCCATGCAGCCAGTATTACTGACAGCACCATGATGGCAACTGCGATTTTCCTGTTGGTATTCATTGTATCCCCCTCGCAATGAGTAAAATTGTGCTCATGTATTTGAACAACATAACATCGTGCATATATGGCATGGATCCTTCGCTTCGCTTCCCACGCTTCGCTCTGGACAGGCTGGACAGGCTGGATGACCAACTTGAAACTGTATACAGACCATGCCTTAAATTTTACGAGCTAAGGATTTTGGTCATTTAACTTCTGTTGATGTGTAATCAACCACTACTATCTTGCACTTCTTGCAAATGTAGGCGTTGGGGGCCACGCCAACGCAAATAGTTTTTAGCAATTAGAACTTCCCCGGCCCTGGGAAGTAGCGATCCAACTTAACGCCATCCGCAAGCTACGTAAATAAATAAGCTTTGTCCGGTGCGGCCTTGAACACTGAGCACTGCCAAGGATGGCTGCTCCTTAATTATACTGGCAACAGTGGCCTTACTCAAGGCAAAGGTGCGGTAACATAGCCAACTGCAAAAAAGAGGTAACTATTCAGGGGTAGATCCTATGCCGCAAGCGGCAGCACCAGCGAAAGGATGAAAATGGATCCAGCGGCGGCAAACAATCCGCAGCCGGTCTAGACGCACACTCCGAACCGAGCCCTGGAACGGTGGAAGCAAAGACTTGAACCGGGAAGTGAGCACGGGTCGGGCAACATCTTAAGATCCTTCGGGATAAACCCTCAGGATGATAAGTTTTATGATAATGAAATGGTGTGAAAGGAGACACAAAGGAGAGGTTACCCCTATTTTAGGCAACCTCTCCTTTTTGGCCGCTTTTATCGGCTCGCGGTTAGAACAACTGAAACCAGGCCGCCAAACCCACGGCAGCAAAATACAAGGTAACCGGCAAGGCCATGATCATGATACGCACCGGGTCGACTTTTTTCGCCAAAATACCGCCCACCAACCCGGCCACCACAAAAGTGGTCAAGCACACTGGCGGCATGGACTGGCCAGCCATGGCCAGATGGGCTGCTCCCAGGGCCGCTTTGGTGGCACTCACGCCGAAGTTTTGCGTCAGCATAGGTCCCAGGAAAGGAATGAGGGTGTTTTGGGCGGTGCTCTGAGAGCCGGTGAGCATTCCCATCAAAAGAACTGCTACTGCTCCACCGAAGGTGGTGGCGGCCGGTGTCAGTCCTTTGGTAAAGGCCACTACTTGGTCGATCATTCCGGAAGCATAAAACGCCCCTAGCATAATGCCGGCGCAAAGTTGGATCTGGACTGTTTTGGCGACGGCCTTGATACCGTCGGCNNATGGCCTGAATAATCCGATTAGTCAGGGCCTTTAGGATAGGTGTCTGACCAAAGGGTAGCAAGGGATCGAGGATTTCCAGTACTTCGATCTTGAAACCCGAACGCAGGATAACAATAATTGCCAATACTGCTAAAGGTACCAGCCGTGGCCATTCCTGGACCAGAATTTGACCGGCCGAGCGATCAGGGATCAGCTCGGGCGGCAATTCTCTGATCCGGACGTGGCGCCACAGGGTGGCCAGAGCTATTAGCACCCCAATACTTACAGTAATGTAACCGATGCCGATCACTGGATCCACCGGGGTGTCGATGAGACTGGCAGCCAGGAAAAATGATTGCGTAATCGGGGGCATAATGGAACCGAGAATTCCGCCCAAGAGTAAGGTCAGCCCCACTTGCTCGCCGTCTAAGCCCAGCTCGGCCAAGGACATGACCACCAACACACCGATGACCGTAGTGGTAGCAATGGCGTCGCCCAAGAGGGATCCGGCCAACACCAGGCTCAGTACCACTGCCGTTATGAGGCCCTTGGGAGAACGACCAAAGAGGGCCCGGAAGATGTTGAGCACCGTATCCATGGTTCCCAGCCGTACTTGTGATTGGGCATAGATACTGCCAAAGATGGAAAGACCGATTACCCAGGCAATCCGGTCGATACCACCGATAGCCGCCGTCGCTGCCGCCGGTATTCCCACCCGCCCGAACAGAAACGCCAACACAGCTGCCGCCAGCAACCCGATTCGGGCGTCACCGCCAATTTTGGGCACCGGTAACAAAATAATGGCAAACAGTACCACTACTGGCAGGATTACGGTTAACACTTCAGCTCACCCCTTTTTCTATCCTTGCTTCAATTCTACGTCATTCAGGTAGTGAAGGTTCCCACATTAAGGTGAAATCACCGGATTCCCGCCTTGTTTTTTCCCTTGGAGAAAGCGATCTGGGGCAAACTCNNAGGCCGTCCGGGGTATAAGGACGCAGCCCGGCAAAGGTGCGGATAACGTGCAGTTTGTCCAGGGCCGGCAAGATGCGGGCTCCATGGCGCAAAACGGTTCGGACCCCTTCCAGCGTTGTAGATGTATCCCAGTCTACAAACTCGCGGGTACTGCCCACCAGTATGGTGCCGGCAGCCGTTTGTTCCAGGGCGAGCCCAACACCTAGACGCAAAGCATCGTCTTCGGCAGCGGCCAAAAGCTCCGGGTGGTACTTGGCGGCAATGTAGCGGGCACAGAGTAAAATATGTCGAACCAAAGACGGAGCCGGCTCAGTCACCACCAGTTGCCCCCGGCGGGGGCGAAGCGGTAGCTCCAGGCCCAGGGGGGCTAATAAAGCTGAGGTGAACACGCCGGTGCACAGTATATATGACTGGGCATAAACGCAGCCACCGGGAATGACTACCTTCTCGATGGTGCCATTCTTGCGCACCAGGGACTGGACGGGAGTACCCTGCTGTACACGCGCACCGTGACGGATCGCAGCCTGGGCAAAACCCAGCACCACCTGGAGCGGATTGACCTGGCTATCCTGGGCACTATATGTAGCTCCCACCACATGGGGGGCTAAATTAGGCTCGAGCCGGCGAGCTTCTTCGCCACTGATCAGGCGTACATCCAGACCGATAGCCTGCTGCTTGTGCATAAACGTTTCCATGGCCGGCAGCTCGTCGGGCCGTTCAATCACAATCAATCCACCGCAGGGATTATATTCAAGGTCCCAGTCCAGCTCGGCTGTCAAGTCACGATAGATCCGGGCCGAGGCCAGCCCTAACTGGAGATGAACACCGGGGTTTTTTGACTGCATAATGACGAAACCATCGCAGGCTGACGACGTACCAGAACCAAGTTCGTTTTGTTCCAACAGGAGAACGTCGGCCCCTTGGCGGGACAGATAATAGGCCACAGCGGTACCGATAACCCCGCCCCCTACCACCGCCACCTCTGCCGTGTACTTCACCGTTGTTCCCCCTTTAAGCTCACCACCGTCAGCGGGCGGGTGGGCAGCCGGTAGGTGCTGGGCCAAATATCGGCCAGGCTTTGACCGGTCTCTTGAGCGATGATCTGGGCGATAAGTCGGCGGCAACTTCGACCCTGACACAGACCCATACCAGCCCGGGTGAATCGTTTTACCGCCTGCGGAGTTCGAGCTCCGGCCTCGATGGCCCGCCGAATTTCTCCTTTGGTTACTTCTTCGCAGCGGCAAATAACTACCTCATCATCGGTCATGGCTAGGCCTCCTTATGCCTCGCGCTTTCGTGGCTAAGCCGACAGGTAATGTAATGGTGACTAAGTAGGTGCCATCAGCACCTTGAGGCTGCCAACAGGCCTTTACCCAGGCCGGGCCCAAGCTTTCGCCGTCTCTGTTGACTGCCGTTACCGATTCCCCCGGTTCGGGCCGAGGGAGAAATTCATAGGGAAATGTAACTTCATCAGGCCCGTTGTTGTCGCTACTAACCAGAAAAATAGCCAACCCCGGACAGGCAGCTACGCAGGCGCCACAGCCAATACAGTGCCTGGTATCCAAGCGTGGCCGGCTAGTGATGGGATTCCCCACCTGGATCGCACCCTGCGGACAGACTGTCTCACAAGGGTTGCACGGTATTTCCTCCGGACATTCGATTACAGCTATTCGCCTGGGTGACAATCTGTCCACCTCTTTATCAGCTCACTCTTGGCCCGCTGGCGCAGGTCGCCAAAAGGTCCGCGGCGTAGGGAGGCCAAACGTTCCTGAGCCGCCTCCAACTCAGCTTGAGGCACCGAGCAACCCATGGCCGTGGCCGCCGCCAAACCGGCAATCGTACCTTCTTCTAAAGCCGTAGAGGCTTCTTCCACACCGGCCATGTCACCGGCGACATAAATATGCGGTACCGTGCTCTCCATGTTAACAGAATGAAGCGGCACCTGCCCGCCTAAGGCGCTTTGGTAAAAAAAGCGGCAACCGGCCTGCCAGGCCAGTTCGGCCAGGGGTGTCAGTCCTACAGCCAAGCAGATGGTATCTACAGCCAGGGTACGCTCACTCCCCGGTAACGGCTGAAAATGATCATCCACTGCGGCCACTGTGACTTCCTGCACCTCTTGGTCACCGTTCGCCTCCAGTACAGTATGACCCGTCCAGATAGGCACTCCGGCCCGTTTGATCTTAGCTGCGTGCACCTGGTAGCCGCTTAAGCGAGGTAGCGCCTCCACCACACCGACAACTTGAGCTCCGGCTTGAAGTAGTTGGTAGGAGACAATAAGGCCCACATTGCCCCCACCCACCATTAATACCCGCCGGCCCGGCAAAACACGGTGAAGATTGACAAAGGTCTGGGCCGCTCCGGCCCCCATCACGCCTGGCAGAGTGGAACCCGGAAAAGCCAGGGGGTTTTCGCTGGCTCCGGTTGCCAAAATAATAGCTTGGGCCTTAAGGTAAAAACAATCGTNNAACTTGTGAATTTGCTTACATAATTGACCCCCCGGCTGGTCGTTTTCATCAATGAGAACCACCTGAGCCCCGGAGCGAGCAATGGTAAGGGCAGACATGAGCCCAGCCGGGCCGCCTCCAACCACCGCTACCCCGTTTAATGAGAGATGGGCCACTGACCGAGCCCCCTTTGTGTGGTTACCTTCATGCCTGCCTTCACCGGCGTGATACAGGTGCGCACATTGGGCCTGCCATCCACCGTCATCACACAATCGGTACAGCGCCCGATCCCGCAGAACACTCCTCGCGGCTCTTGGCGCCTTCTGGTGGTGCGGCAGACACGAAGGCCGTGTGCCATTAAGGCGGCTGCAATGGGCTCTCCTTCGTGGGCCCAGATCTTTTTTCCGTCTACTTCGATGACAACTGGTTTCAGCTTGGATTTAAGCTCCAGCAGCGGATGATCGACAATGCGCACAGTCCTACACTCCTCCTGGGACAACCTTCCTAAAAGAGCAGAAAAGGCCTGGGCAAACCCGGCCTGTATTGTTGGGCCTAACCTGAGAGACAGTATCAAAGCTTAGCCCGGCCACGTCAAGCCAGCCCCTTATTCGTATAACAACAGTAATATTCCCACTACTTGCATGGTACCTGTGTTCAGGGACAGTGTCAACCGGAAAGATAACCCTCTCAATTAGCTGTTAGGGGTGGGGACGTGGGGACTTATTTGGTTGTTCCTGCTTGGGATCCGCTTTTGTCTTGGCCCCGGGGCGGCCTTGAGGATCTTTCATGGAGCAATTGCCAGTAAAAAAGCCGCCGTCGCTAACGGCTAAGCTGGCCACCTGAATCTGCCCATAGATCTTCCCGGTGGGGGTAATCTCCAGGCGACCGCTCAGTTCCACATCGCCGGTTATTTCCCCGGCCACAGTGGCATGGCGGCCATGAATGTTAGCCTTTAGGTGGGCGCTTTCGCTCACGATGAGATCGCCATTTATCTCGATCTCGCCGTCAACGGCACCGTCTATTCTCAGCGTACCTTCAGCCTTAACGGTGCCTTTCACCTCGGTTCCCGGTCCGAGCACAGTATCGACCCGGTCGAAATCCACTGTCTGCTTCTGCTTCCGCCCGCCGAACATACTTCCTCGCCTCCTACAGTTGGTTTCCGACTGAGGCCCGTTTCAGTCCTGAGCCAGATTGATTAGCTCACCTGGGACCCCTGACTAGAAATAACGGGCCGGATCTTTCTTGACGCCAAGATAGATAACCTCGTAATGCAAATGGGGTCCGGTACTGCGGCCACTGCTTCCCACATAAGCAATCACGTCTCCGCGCTCAACAGTAGTACCTACAGAAACCTTGTTCTTGGAATTATGGGCATAGGCTGTCCGGTAGCCATACCCGTGGTCTATCACCACCATCCGGCCGTAGCCGCTGCGCCAAGCGGAGTATACCACTGTTCCTGCAGCGGTAGCTTTCACGGCCGTACCGTAGGGCGCAGCGATATCAATACCTTCATGAAATTCTGTTCTTCGGCCGTAGGGGGAACGTCTGGTTCCATAGCGAGACGTAATAGTCCCTTGGACCGGCCGGCCAGAAGGTGTGTGGGCCAAGCGCTGTTGCTCCTGCCGAACCTCTTCTTGGAGCTGTGCCAGCTTCTCTTTTTGGGGGTCAATGCTAGCGGCAGCAGCCTGTAATGTGGCCTGGATATCGTCAGTTGTGACTCGGCGACCGGGACCGCCTTGGGGTTGTCCGAGCCGACCGCGGCTAAGGGTCGGTTCCGGTTCTTCGCCGCGAGAGGGCAGCCCCAGCAGTGCTCGTACTTCAGCATCCAACTGGTCTACCTCCACCAGCCGCTCCTGTACTGCCGCCGCTTCTTGGGCTAAGCTTTCAATCTGTTCCGCTTGCTGGCAGTTTTCAATTCTGAGCCGCACCAGTTCCCGTTCATTGGCCCGTAGACGGACATAATCATAGCCAAACCAAGAAAGCCCACCCACAAAGGTGAGCACAAAAACGGCCGCCGCCCCCAGAGCCCAAGCGGGCAACCGCAGGCGCCGGGCCTTTTGGCCGGAGTGAGGTACGAACAGTACTGTAAAAGCTCGGGCTCTAGCGGAGCACTGCTTCCAGGTGCAGCTCTTGGCAAAAAATGTGGCAATAGGCACAACGAACCACCTCAGGTAGTGCTTGGGTAATAAGGGTCTTGTTACCTATTCGCTGTAGAGGGCTAAAATCCTGCTAGTTTTTTCTATTTTCTAGGGCCTGGCTAATGGCTTGGTTTTCTTCTTGGCTAAGAAAATAGTTGGATTCACCTTTCTGCACCGGTTTAGCATACACCCGTGACTCATCGCGTCCGTAAATACTGCTCAGGACAAACCCGTCCCGATTCCCATCCAGTACGGCGATGGCAAAGCTCAAATCGCTACCGGCATCAGGAAAAGCATTAAATCTTACCACGCCCACATGCTGGATTGTAGTTAAGTACATCTGTTCCAACTGCCGCAGGGCAAAGTGCAAGCTTTTCATGTTCTCGGTTTGCTGGCGAGAACGTGTGAGCAGCTCGGTGAGCATTGTTTCTAGATCGGCTCCTGGGCTGCCGGCCATGAAGGCATTATATTTCTTGGTGAGCCGGCCCACCCGGAGCCAAAGAAACACAATAAGGAACAGTTGTAAGGCCAGCACCGCCGCTAGAAACGGCACCAGGGCCGTGAGCAGGCTGGAAGATAGGTCTATGGCACCAATAGCATTCATTAAGCTCGCCCCTTAGTGAAGGAATTGAGAGGGTAATAGTAGTTTTACTTGCTTCCTGTCAAGGCCGTCTCGCCTTCCCCCTGAAGGAGAGCCGCCAGTCGCTCCAGCTCTTCAGCCGAATAGTACTCGATTTCGATCTTGCCGCCCTTTCGGCCCGGCCGGATGCGCACCTTAGTGGATAGAGCCCGCCGGATCCGGGTCTCCAGCTCCAGCAACTCTGGGTCTGGGGGTATTCTTCTCTTCTGGGCCGGCTTGGCGGGGACGCGGCGTGACAGTTCCTCTGTTTCGCGAACCGATAGGCCCTTTTCCACCACTTGCCGGCAGGCGGCCAATTGGGCTCGGGGCTCAGAGAGCGCCAGCAGGGCTCTGGCATGCCCCATGGTAATTGTTCCACGTGAAACATAGCTTTGCACTTCAGGGGTCAGGTTAAGGAGGCGCAAAATGTTAGCAATATGGGAACGGCTCTTCCCAACCCGTTGGGCCAGTTCTTCCTGGGTCAGGCCAAATTCCGTCAACAGGATCTTAAAGGCTTCTGCCTCCTCCAACGGATTTAAATCTTCCCGCTGAATGTTTTCGATCAACGCCACTTCCATCATTTCGCCCTCGGACAGTTCCCGGATAACAGCTGGTATACGCACCAGTCCGGCCAGTTGAGCCGCCCGCCAGCGCCGTTCGCCGGCTACCAATTCGTAACCCCCAATGATGGAGCGGACCACCACCGGCTGTAAAATCCCGTGGGTGCGGACCGATTCCGCCATCTCGGCTAACTTCTCCTCATCAAAAGCACGGCGCGGTTGAAAGCTGTTCGGACGTATGTCTTCAATGTTTATTTCCCGCACAGTCTCTTCATCTTCTGGCTCCGCCACCGGTATGAGCGCACCCAGCCCCTTACCTAAACCTCGTTTCTCGCTGCGTTTCGCCTTCACGTTCCATCACTTCCTTCGCCAAATCCTTGTACACTTCGGCCCCGCGCGAGCGCGGGTCATAAACCATAATCGGTTTGCCATGGCTTGGAGCCTCGGAGAGACGAACGTTCCGCGGGACAATGTTCCGGTATACTCGATCCCGAAAATATTTCTTAACCTCGTCCACCACCTGAATGGATAAGTTAGTGCGAGCATCAAACATGGTCATGAGTACTCCTTCAATCTCCAGCCGGGGATTTAGGGCGCCCTGTACCAGCCTGACTGTGCTCAGCAGCTGTCCCAATCCTTCCAGGGCATAGAACTCACATTGAATAGGGACCAAGACTGAATCAGCCGCCACCAAGGCATTCACCGTTAACAGACCCAAAGACGGGGGGCAATCAACAAACACATAATCATAGCGCTCCCGTTCATCCGCTAAAGCCTCCCGTAGGCGCTGTTCCCGCCGCGGCAGCCCCACCAGCTCAATCTCGGCTCCGGCCAAATCCACCGCTGCCGGGATCAAATGCAGTCCTCTTATTTCCGTGGGCAGTTTTACCTGTTGAATGGCACACATCCCAAGTAACACTTGATAGATACAACCGTCGAGATTGTCTTTATCAACGCCCATTCCGCTGGTGGCGTTACCTTGGGGATCTATATCCACCAATAGAACCCTCCGCCCTTCCAGGGCTAGCGCCGCCGCCAGGTTAACGGCCGTGGTTGTCTTGCCCACACCACCTTTTTGGTTCGCAATGGCAATCACTTTTCCCATGGGCGCTCACCTCAATCTCTAATCTTGTACTTAATTCCACACCCTAACAGATCTTCCTTCTTTTTCGCCAAAAACCGTTACATTATACCCTAATGAAAGCTCCCACCCAGGTCATGTTTAATCAAACAGTACCCGCTAGCAGCGCGACTAGGTCTTAAGGCACCCCACCGGACTAGCGGGGACAGCTAGCAGAACCAAGGGCAAACCGGCGCTGCCGCTATCCCAATGCTCACAACAGGTGCAAAGTACCGACTGGTCTTTCTATTGCCATAACTGGCTCTATTAACACCGCCCCGCAGCAGCCACTAACAAACCGGTGCCGTAGTAACCGACGTGGTATCAAGTGGCCCCTAAGGTACCCAGTTGAAAACCAACCGTTTTCAACTACCAAATGTTAACGCCAACACGAAACAATTAAGATTGACAGAAACATAACAAACATGCTATACTTGACCTAGGAAAACGCAGGCGTATCCAGCATTTTTCTCGCTACGCGCTACTTTTGGAGTCTAATGGAGGGTCAAATTGGCAAAATATCACTATTTGCACCTTTTGAAGAGAAGAAGTTGACTCCCATTAGTGTCAAGAAAGTAACACAAGCAGCTACACAGTCACAGTAGTAAGCAACGAAACGGAGGAACTAGCTATGGCAACGACAGAACTAAGTTGTGGCCGCCGGTTTGCAGCTGTAAATGATATCTTACAGCGGCATCAACATCGTCCCGAACGCTTGGTAGCTGTATTACAAGAGGTACAAGAGGTCTATCGCTACTTGCCGGAAGAAGTTCTTCA
>MTKW01001374.1_pt1 | contig 12321 bp, 12 predicted proteins | sample 1042761 | NCBI WGS metagenome assembly MTKW01 (sample SAMN06205366, study PRJNA360243) | anaerobic digester metagenome | biome: Wastewater treatment plant; feature: Anaerobic digester sludge; material: sludge; isolation source: anaerobic digester fed with sludge from wastewater treatment plant ...
TAGAAGAAACGGCTGATATTATATTGACTTATCTGAAAAAAGCAAATAAAGCTATTATATAATATAGGAGGTAGAGTATGACGGAAAAATATGTTTATGACTTTAGAGAAGGCAACAAGGATATGAAATCACTACTAGGTGGTAAGGGAGCAAACTTAGCAGAGATGACATGTCTAGGATTGAGAGTTCCACCAGGATTTACTGTAACCACAGAAGCATGTAATAGGTTTTATGACGAGGATGAAGTGTTATGGGATTCTTTAAAAGAGGAAATAAAAACCCATATTCACGATATTGAGAACCAAATAGGTAAAAAATTCTCAGATGAAAACAATCCTCTACTCTTCTCAGTCAGATCAGGTGCAGTATTTTCAATGCCTGGTATGATGGATACTATTTTAAACCTAGGTTTAAATGACAAAGCAGTTATAGGTTTAGCCAGGTCTACAGGAAATGAGCGTTTTGCTTATGACAGTTACAGAAGATTCATTCAAATGTTTTCTGATGTAGCTATGGAAGTTCCTAAATCTTTCTTTGACAGTGTATTGGAAGAAGTTAAAGAAAAAGTAGGTGCAGAAAAAGATACAGATCTTAGCGCTGAAGATTTAAAACTTATAGTCGACCAATTCAAGAAAATTTATGAAAGAGAAATTGGAGAAGCATTCCCGCAAGATCCGCTTGACCAATTATATCTCGCTACCCAAGCAGTATTTAAGTCATGGAATAACTCCAGAGCTAGAATTTATAGAAGATTGCATGAAATACCTGACAATTTAGGAACAGCAGTAAATATACAGTCTATGGTATTTGGTAATATGGGAGATACATCGGGAACCGGAGTTGCATTTTCAAGGAATCCAGCAACAGGTGAAAATGAATTGTTTGGAGAATTCTTAGTAGATGCTCAAGGAGAAGATGTTGTAGCCGGTATCAGAACTCCTGAAGAAATTCATGAATTAAACAGAATTATGCCTGATGTTTATAAACAATTTTTAGATACGTCTGAAAAACTTGAAAAACACTATAAAGATATGCAAGATTTAGAGTTTACCATAGAAAACGGTATACTTTATATACTTCAAACCAGAAATGGTAAGAGAACAACTCAAGCTGCCATCAATATTGCAGTTGATATGGTAAATGAAGGTTTGATTACAAAAGAAGAAGCTATAATGCGTATTGAACCTAACTCATTATCACAATTACTACATCCAAACTTCGATGAAAAAGAGTTAAAAGAAAGTGAAGTAATCACAAAAGGTCTAGCAGCTTCTCCAGGAGCAGCTTCAGGTAGAATCTACTTTAGTTCTAAAGACTCTGTAGAAGCTGTTGAAAGAGGAGAAAAAGTTATAATTGTTAGGCAAGAAACATCTCCTGAAGATATTGAAGGAATGATAATAGCCGAAGGAATACTTACATCACGTGGAGGTATGACTTCACATGCCGCAGTAGTTGCAAGAGGAATGGGTAAATGCTGCGTTGCAGGTGCAAATGAAGTTAGAGTTGATGAAGTTCAAAAGATTATGAAAGCCGGAGATAAAGTTTACAAAGAAGGCGATATAATATCATTAGATGGTACTACAGGATATGTATACAATGGAGAGATTAAAAAAGTTGATCCTGAATTAGCTGGAAGTTTTGAAATCTTCATGGGTTGGGTAAATGAGCTTAAGAGATTGGAAGTTAGAACAAATGCCGATACTCCAAGAGATGCAAAAGTAGCTCTTGCATTCGGTGCAGAAGGTATAGGATTGTGTAGAACAGAGCATATGTTTTTCCAAGAAGACAGAATTCTAGCTGTAAGAGAAATGATTCTGGCTAAAAACATAAATCAAAGATTAAAAGCACTAGAAAAAATCCAACCAATACAAAAAGATGACTTTTACAATATCTTTAAGACAATGGCTGGTAAGCCTGTAACTGTTAGACTACTTGACCCTCCACTACACGAATTCATTCCATCTTCCGAAGAGGATTTAAGAAAACTGGCTGAAGATTTAAATATGGATTTCAATAATATACTAGACACAGTAAAAGAACTTAGAGAAGTCAATCCTATGCTAGGTCATAGAGGTTGTAGACTTGCTATCACCTATCCTGAAATATATAGAATGCAAGTTAGAGCGATTATGGAAGCTGCATTACAACTCAAAGAAGAAGGTGTTGAAGCTGTAGTCGAAATAATGATTCCATTAGTAGGAGAAAAGAAAGAATTAGAATTCGTTAAAAGTGAAGTAGTAGATGAGATTGCTTCAGTATTCGAAGAAAATTCAGACAGAATAGATCATAAAATTGGTACTATGATAGAAGTACCGAGAGCAGCATTACTTGCAGACCATATAGCTGAGGAAGCTGAATTCTTTAGTTTTGGTACAAATGACATGACACAAATGACATTCGGATTCTCAAGAGATGATGCCGGTAAGTTCCTATCAGAATACGTTGAAAAGAATATCCTACCTAAGAGTCCTTTCGAAACACTGGATAAGGAAGGAGTTGGAATATTGCTTGAAATAGCTGTTGAAAAAGGAAAATCAACCAGAAGTGATATACATCTAGGTGTCTGTGGTGAGCACGGTGGAGATCCTGACTCAATTGAATTCTTCAATAAAATAGGATTAGACTATGTCTCCTGTTCCCCATTCAGAGTTCCAATAGCAAGACTTGCAGCAGCTCAAAGTAATATAAAATCTAAAGAATAGAATATAAAGCATAAAAAGAGCTTAACCGGAAGGTTAAGCTCTTTTTATTCATGAATCTATTTGATTAACTATATCAGCATTAACACCAAAACCAATATCCCAACTATGATTCTATAATATCCAAATAATGTAAAATCTCTGGATTTTACATAATCTAAAAATTTCTTGATGGTAAAATAAGCAACTATAAAAGACACTATAGAACCTAATAGAATCAAAAGCCATTGATAAGAAGTATAGCCTCCAAAGTTTTTAACTACCTTTAATAAAGTTGCTCCAAACATAGTTGGAATAGCCAGGTAGAAAGAAAACTCAGTTGCAATTAATCTGCTGCTTCCAAGTAGCAATGCTCCTATTATTGTAGCTGCAGACCTTGAAGTTCCTGGAATCAAAGCCAAACATTGAAACATACCTATCAAAAAAGCTGTTTTATACCCCATATTGTTAAATGACTCAATTGCTGGGACAGTATTCTTGTTTCTTTTCTCTATAAGTATAATAACAATTCCCCAAAAGATAAGCATTATGGCAACGGTAATTGGATTGAAAAGATACTTGTCAATTAAATCATCAAATAATAAACCTAGTACAACAGCCGGGATTAGTGCAATAATAATCTTTTTCCATAAAGACAATACATCCTTATTACCATATCTTAAAAGATAGTATAATTTCGACTGAACATTCAATCTATCGTAGTTTCTTTTAATATTATCGCTTAAATATGCCTTGGAAAAGGGATTTAATTTATTAAAACTTACTACCACCACAGACATAATTGCACCAAGCTGAATTATAACTTTAAATGCATTTGAAAAGTCTGCAGGAGATAGTTTTATAAATTGATCTGCTATAATTAAATGGCCTGTACTACTTATAGGGAGAAATTCTGTTATCCCCTCAACAATTCCTAATAAAATTACTCTAATAAAATCCATATTTTCACCTCACAAGTGATATAATAACATATGAGTTAATTTATGTTAAGAAAATATATAAAAAAGGTGATGTAATGAATAGAAAAATACTATTAGTAGAAGATGAAAAAGGAATATCTTCAATAATCAGTTCTTACTTACAAAAAGAAGGATACGAAGTTTTGCAAGCATTTAACGGTGACGAAGCTCTAAAATACTTTACAACGCATGACTTAGACTTAGTTATCTTAGATAGAATGCTACCATTAATCAGCGGTGAAGAGGTCCTAAAGACCATTAGACAATTAAGTGATATACCAGTAATACTGGTTACTGCTAAAGTTGAAGAGATTGATAAAATTGAAGGCTTCCAACTGGGTGCTGATGACTATGTAACTAAACCCTTTAGTCCCAAGGAATTAATGGAAAGAGTCAGAGCTATCTTAAGGAGAATACGTAAAGATCCGGTAAACACAAATATACTAAGTTTTGATAATGGTAGATTGATAATAAACCTGGATAACTATACCTGTAAAGTAAATGGTAATGAAGTTACGCTTACAAATAATGAATTCAGCATCTTACAGGTTTTATTTTCAAAGCCCGGCAAAATATTTACCAGAGAAGAAATAATCTCTATCGCTTTCGGTGATGAATACGATGCTTTTGATAGAGCGATAGATACTCATATAAAGAATATTAGACAAAAAATTGAAGAAAGCCCACGAGAACCCAAATATATTAAAACGGTTTATGGTGTAGGTTATAAAACAGGAGAATCCCTATGAAACTGAAAAACAAATTATTACTATACATGTTCCAAGGAATTATTATAGTGATAATTGTACTGGGTATACTTTTTAACTTTATATTTGATAAAAACTTTAATTCGTATCTTTTTGATGTAAGACAAGACAGATTTGATCAGATAAAGTCTCAAATTGGCTTACTATTAAAAATTAGAGATACTGATACTCTGATAGCAAGTCTTTCCGGTTATGCCGAGATGGAAGATATTGAAATAGAAATTTTAGACAGTAACAGTAAATCTTTATATAGGTTCAACCCACTTAAAGAAAATAGAGAATTAATACAAAAATCATACGAAATGCAAGAAGAAGGTAAAAAAGTCGGATCAATTGTTATTTCATATTATAATGACGGGTTTTTTGATGATATTGCAATAAGTTTTAAAAAGAATATTTTTATATCTCTATTATTGGCAGGACTGGTAGCTGTTTTAGCAGGAATGGTTGCATCTTCTTTTATTTCAAGAAAAATGAGCAATTCGATTTTGGATATAAGCAAAATGGCTATGAATTATAAGAGTGAGAAATATGATCATATAAATGTAAACACAGATATAAAAGAACTATCTGATTTATCTGACAATATGAAATATTTAGGGGATTCTCTAAGAAGACAAGAGATGCTCAGAAAACAATATGCCCAAGATATCAGTCATGAACTACGTACCCCATTGACTAATTTACAATTACAGATTGAAGCAATCAATGATGGAATAATCGAACTGGACGAAAACTCTCTCTCTACAATTAAAGAGGAAATAGTTCACTTAAATAAATTAATTGAACAGCTTAGAATGAGTTTTGATGAAAGCTCTAAATTATCAAAGCTGAAAATTGAAACATTTAATCTGTCTGAGATGCTTGAAAACACCACAAAAACCTTGACTACGACGGCAAATAAAAAAGGAGTTAAATTAAAATCGGATATAGTACAAGACATAAGTATTACTTCTGATCCCGACAGACTGGTTCAAATTATGTATAATCTAATAAGTAATGCACTAAAAGCCTCTAGAGCAGAAGCAAGTGTTATAGTAAAACTGGAAAAACTGAAAAACCATGTCAAAATTTCTGTGATTGATGAAGGTATTGGAATATCCGAAGAAAACCTTAAGAAAGTTTTCGATAGATTTTTCAAAGCTGATAGTTCCAGAAATAGCCAATATGGAGGGTCAGGTTTAGGTTTGGCCATTACTAAAAAAATGGTAGAAACACTCAAGGGAAAAATCTATGCTGAAAGTGAACTTAAAAAAGGCAGTACCTTTACAGTAGAACTCCCAATAGACATAAATATTAAAGCCGGAGATTAATCTCCGGCTTTTTATTAAAATTTCTTTCTGCTACCCGGTTTTACAAGCTCTACCCCGTCTTTACATAATGGACATTCTTCATCAAATGTTTTAATATCTAAATCAATTGCAGAATAAATAGGATACTTATCAATCTGTTTTAGACCGCTTCTGTTAACCATGCATGCTAGTCCAATTACTTTAACACCGTAGTTCTCAAGAGCCTTAATAGTTTCAAGGGATGATTTACCGGTAGTAACAACATCTTCGGCTATTAGTACTTTTTGACCTTCTTTAACAGTAAATCCTCTTCTAAGTGTCATAATGTCATTTTCTCTTTCAGTGAACATTGCAGGAAGTCCTAATTGTCTTCCAAGCTCATAGCTTACCACAATACCGCCCATTGCAGGACCGATTACAACATCTGCTCCAAGATCTTTAACTTTATCAGCAACAATACTCAAGACATCCGCGGCCTTGTCAGGATACATTAATAACTTAGCACATTGTACATATCCGTCACTATGCTTACCTGAAGATAGTAAGAAATGACCTTGAAGAAAAGCTTCACATTCTAATAATAAATTTTTAACATCAACCATTGATACTCCCCCTTATATTATTCCTTTTATTTCATCTAGATTTTTAATGCCTTCATTTATCATGAATTCTTCCATACCCTGAATAATCTCTATCATCACCTTAGGATTGATGAAATTTGCAGTGCCGACTTGAATTGCAGTTGAGCCTGCCATGATAAACTCTATAGCATCAGCAGCATTCATTATACCTCCCATACCTACTACGGGGATACTAACGGACTTATAGACATCCCTGACCATTCTTAAGGCTATTGGCTTTATACATGGTCCTGATAGACCTGCAGTTATATTATCAAAAACTGCTTTTCTCTTTTTTATGTCTATAGCCAGTGCATTAAAAGTATTCACTAGTGAAAGTGCATCAGCGCCTGCTCTTTCGCATTCAGTAGCAACTCTCACTAAATCGTCCGCATTAGGAGATAATTTTACCATAATCTTCTTGGAACTAACCTTTTTAATTTCGCTCACTACATAAAATGCAGATTCACATTTAATTCCGAAAGCCATTCCACCCTCTTTAACATTTGGGCAAGAGATATTAAGTTCGATTATATTGATATCAGTATCTTCCAGTAATAATGCACCATTAACATAATCATCTATATTATTTCCGCCTAGGTTAACTATAATCTCTGACTCGAAATTTCTCATAAAAGGTAGATCATTTTCGATAAATGATTTAACAGAAGGATTTTGAAGTCCTATACTGTTCATTATACCGGCTGCAGTCTCGTGAATCCTTTGTCCTGTATTTCCCTGTTTTGAATGATATGTCAATCCCTTAGTAGAAATTCCTCCAAGTGCATTTAAGTCTAGATAGGGTTCAAATTCCCTACCAAATCCAAAAGTACCGGATGCAGCAATGACAGGATTTTTTAAACTTATTCCACATAAATCGGTTTTAAGCATCGAAAAACACCTCCGAAGAAGTAAAGACAGGTCCGTCTACACATACCCTTTTCATACCATCAGTCGTATTCACTGTACAACCTAAACATGCACCTATACCGCAAGCCATATGACTTTCTAATGATAATTGAAGTTTCTCTTGATCAGAGACATTCTTTAGGGCATTTAACATGGGATTTGGGCCGCATGCATAAACTTGATCATATTTATTATCATTGTAAATCTCAAGCACATTACCTTTATGTCCCACCATTCCTGTATCTGAAGAAAGATATATATTATCAACATATGGACTCATTTCTTTTATAAAATAATCATAGTCCCTAAAACCCGCATATAGATCGACTTGACAGTTGAGTTTCTTAGCCAGGTACAGCATAGGTGCAATCCCTATTCCGCCACTCACAATTGCAACTTTCTTATAATCACCAAACTCGAAACCATTACCCAATGGTCCAAGCAAAGAGATTTTATCACCTTTATGAAGGTCTTTTAATAATCTCGTACCTGTTCCAACAACTAGGTACAAAAATGTTATTGTATCTGCAGTGATATCGCATATACTAAAAGGTCTAGACAACAATGGATGCAAATCCCAGTTCTTTAACATATAAAACTGACCTGGTTGCCCTTCAAAATTGCCGCTTAAAACTAATTTGTATACATCGTCACCGACTCTTTCATTAGATAAAATTTCAGATTCTATATAACTATCTTTTTTCGCCATATATATCCTCCCTCATCGTAAGAGTAGCCTCTCTCGCATACTCTCCAACTTTAGAGTCCCCGTCTTCATGTTTCTTGAAGTAAGTTATTATACCTCTTGAAGAGTTTACTACTCCGCCATTAAAATCATTCAGATAATTACGAATATCTTCACTGCTTGCGCCTTGATGACCATATCCAGGTATCAAGAAAAATGAATTCGCATATCTTTCTCTTATTTCGACAGCCTCTTCTGAGTGAGTTCCTCCAACTACAAGACCAAGTGCAGAGTATCCTGATTTACCTACTGCATTCTTTCCTATTTCTACTAGATTATCTCCAATAGTATAATATAGAGGTCTGTTATCGTGTTCTAAATACTCTATATCCTTAGCTCCCGGGTTTGAAGTTCTAAGTAGCACGAAAACCCCTTTTTCTCCGGATTCCAAATAAGGCATGTATGGAGTTATGCTGTCAAAACCCATGTATGGATTTAAGGTTATGAAATCTACTGCAAATTCAGACTCGAAATGTGCTTTTGCATACATTTTTGCAGTTGCAGCGATATCTCCTCTTTTTACATCTCCAATAGATAGCAAATCTTTTGTTCTAAGGTATTCAAGAGTTTTAACATAGGCTGACATCCCTTCCAAACCATAAGCCTCGTAATAAGCAATTTGAAGCTTGTAGATACCGGCAATATCATAAGTGGCATCAATAATTTCTTTATTGAATCTAAACATTGCATCAGCAATGGATACATTACTTCTCATGCTTTCAGGAACATAATTATAATCTGTATCTAAACCTACACAAACAAAGCCTCTTTCTTCTACTCTTTCATATAATTTATCTATTATCATTTTTGCCTCCATCATACATTATTTTTCCATGCCTAATAGTCATCTCTACATTACCTTCAAAATCATATCCATAAAAAGGTGAATTTTTACTTTTTGATCTGAAAGTAAACTCGTCAATTTTTGTCTTTTTATTTAAATCAACTAAAACCAAATCTGCTAAAGCTCCTACTTTTATTTCTCCATGATCTACATTTAGAATCTTAGATGGGTTATAAGACATAATTTTAGACAATAATCTTAAGTCGATTAAACCTTTTGCAACAAGTGCTGTATATGAAATCATAAATGCTGTTTCCAGACCTATCATACCCGGAGCACCTTTTTCCTTATCTTCTTTAGAATGAGGTGCATGGTCTGTCGCAATAGCATCGACAGTTCCATCCATAATACCTTCTATAATACTTCTTGTATCAGATAGTGCTCTAATTGGTGGATTTACTCTATAGTCAACATCATGGAGTAAAATATGATGAGGGGTAACTTCACAGGTAATATTTGCACCGAACTGTTTACCTAGTCTAATAGCCTCGATAGAGTCTTTTGTACTTACATGACTAAAATGAATTTTACAGCCGGTTGCTTTTGATAAATACACATCTCTTATCGTTATTAAATCTTCTGCTATTCTATAATCAATTGGAGAAATTTCCGGCTCTTCAGCATGTATCATAATTTCTATATTGTTTTCAACTGCTTTTAGACAAGCTTCATACATCAGTTTATTTGATAGTACTCCTTTTCCATCATCGGAGATAAACTTTACGCTATCGTCAAAACTATCAAAGTCTGTAAGTTCTTTGCCTTCGAGTCCCTTAGTAATCGTTATAATCTGGTGTAAATCAATTAAATCCAACTCTTCATTTCGCTTAATAATATCATTATAGATCTCTACATTGTCGCATACTGGTTTTGTATTACCCATCGCATAAACTCTCGTGTATCCGCCTTTAAGAGCAGCATATGAACCGGTCTTTAGATCTTCCTTGTAAGTAAATCCGGGATCTCTGAAATGAACATGTAAATCTACAAAAGAAGGCATTAAAACCTTGTCTTTTGCATCGATTACAATATCCGCTGACATATCTAAATTAGGTCCAATACTCTTGATATATTGATTTTCTATTAGAAGGTCGGTGGTATAATCATTTTTATGGTCGACAATCCTACAATCCTTAAATAATATATTCAATCTACTCCTCCATATTCAGTAAATGATCGCAGTATGCACATTTATAAATGGTCTTGTCTTCACTGACTAGTTCAAATCTTTGAACTACATCTCTTTCACTACTAGTTATACATCTGGGATTTTTACATTTAAAAATCCCTTCAAACATCTTTGGTAAATCAACTTCAATTTTTTCTTTTATCACTTCATCTTCTATTATATTAATAGTAAGATTTTTATCAAGGATTCCCAGTGCTCTTAAATCTAAATCAATTTCATTTTCAATTTTAATCAAATCTTTCTTTCCAAATTTCTTCGAATCTGCATTGATAATAAGAGCTACTCTAAAATCCGCTTTATCAAGTTCTAATAATTTAAAAATTTCATATCCATTTCCCGGTGAAATATGATCGATTACAATGCCCTTTTTTATACTTGTTATACTTAACATACTTCAACCCCCATCAATTTTATAATTAAAGCCATTCGAGCATACATACCGTATTTAACTTGTTTAAAATACATAGCCCTTGGATCGGTATCTACTTCTACAGAGATTTCGTTAACTCTTGGTAGTGGATGTAGTACTATCATATCATCTTTTGCTTTTTTCATCTTTCTTGGAGAAAGTATATAACTATCTTTAAGTCTTACATAATCGGCTTCGTTGAAAAATCTCTCTTTTTGAACTCTTGTCATATATAGAATATCTAATTGATCTATGACATCTTCAAGCTTTTCAACTTCGATATAATTATTTGAATTTTCATCAAATGCCAGTGTCTTTACATAATTGGGAATTTGAAGCTCTTCAGGTGAAATTAGCACGAATTTATTGTTTTTGAATTTGTTCATAGTCTTCAAAAGAGAGTGAACGGTTCTTCCAAATTTTAAATCTCCGCAAAGACCAATGACTAAATTGTCAAAAGTACCCTTGGATTCCATTATCGTCAATAAATCTGTTAGAGTTTGTGTTGGATGATAATGTCCACCATCCCCTGCGTTAATTAGAGGAACAGAAGTATAATTCCCTGCAAGTTGTGCTGAACCTTCTTTTGGATGCCTCATAGCAATTATATCTGAATAAGCACCAACGGTTCTTATTGTATCAATTAAACTCTCTCCTTTTGAAGTTGAGCTAGATGCACTTTCTGAAAAACCTACTATCCCACCACCCAATCGAAGCATGGCAGCTTCAAAACTTAGTCTAGTTCTTGTAGAAGGCTCAAAAAAAAGAGTCCCTAATATTCTATCATTACAAACATTAGAATAATTATGCGGACTCTTAACTATTTTTCTGGCTAATTCAATAATTTCATAAATCTCATCAACATTTAAATCGTCTGGATTGATTAAGTTTCTACCTTTTAACATTTTCTAGTCTCCTTTTCTTTGTTAATAGGATAACATAGAATTTCCCTATGGGTGTCTAAGTATCCTTTTTGAACTCACTGGTTCAAATTAAAGGCAATTCCTTCTGCTGCTATATTAACATAAGAAATGAAATGATGTCAATCTTAAAGTAGGTATTTATTAATTATAACTGCGACTGCATCCCTATCATTAGTAGTAGTAATCTCGTCTGCATATCTGATGACAGTGGGCATGCAATTAGATGGTGAAATTCCACGACCTGCAAATTTAAGCATTTCAATATCATTCTCACCATCTCCCATTGCTAAGATTGATTCTCTATCGATATTATATAGATTTGCTATTTCTTTCAGGGATTCTCCTTTACCGACATCTTTACGAAATAGCTCCAGACAAAATGGTAGAGAAAATACTAAATTTAATTTATCTGCAACCTCCGACAATTGATTTTCTTTAACACTTATCAATTCGTCATATTCATTTAAAAAAGCCATCTTGATAACCCTATTAAACAAATTGTTTGCATTCAAGTATTGAATGGTATTTCCCATATGGATTAATGGTCTTTCAGTAAATTTTTGTAAGATTTTAGAAAATGGATGATTTATATCTTCTACATAAGTATCATTATCGATAAATATTGCTAGAATACCGGGTATAGACTTAGAGATAGCTATTATTTTTTTAACCATATCAGCATCCATGAAATGCTCTATGATAATTTCTCCAGATCCGGATTTAAATATTATATTACCATTCATTGCACTCATATATCCATCCAGTCCAAGTTCTTTGGCAAAATTATTTAAGGTAAAAGCATCCCTTCCTGAGATAAGTGAAATCTTTATACCTCTAGCTGTTGCATCATTTATAGCTTTTCGATTTGCACTTGAGATTTTTCCCTGTTTATTTAAAGTTGTACCGTCCATGTCTAAGGCCAATAGTTTATAATTCGTCATAAAATTCCTCCTTTTTAAATTTTT
>MTKW01000137.1_pt1 | contig 12320 bp, 11 predicted proteins | sample 1042761 | NCBI WGS metagenome assembly MTKW01 (sample SAMN06205366, study PRJNA360243) | anaerobic digester metagenome | biome: Wastewater treatment plant; feature: Anaerobic digester sludge; material: sludge; isolation source: anaerobic digester fed with sludge from wastewater treatment plant ...
TCTAGTGGGCAACCCCCGTGAGGGTTCGACTCCCTCCTCTCGCACCATTCATTTATTGTGGTTCCTCACAAGGTCATGCGGCCCCTCAAAAGAGCCAACCAGGTCAAGAGAACTAGTCTTAGAACTACTCTTCTCCGTGAAAACGGATACATTGTGCCTGAAGTAATGCTGCAAGGTTTTCACATTATTGACAGGCACTTCTTCTGATGCCGCTCATATCATTGTTATAGGTTACCATCAACCTTCAGAGGAAGGGATAAGATCATGGCTGTTGCCGCTAATGCGCGTGTCATAGAAGAAGGGGACATCACAGGCGAGGGTAGGAAGCCGGTTCTAATCGAAGAAACTAAGACCGTCAGCGATGCAATCAAGGTTTCTGAGGTGGTGGTAAACTTTCGTGTCACGCAGGTGATACGGGTGGGAAACGCTGCGGTCGTTGAAGGAACAATTGAGAAGCAAGTCTTCTTTGTTAATACTGCCGGAGTCAAGAGCCACCTCAGTGAGACCCTTTCCTTCGGAGATACCGTCGATGTCGTTCCTGTTAACCCGTCACAGCCTGTTTCCGGTCCTTTTCAGAACAGATCCGTTCTGGAAGACGTTGTTGTGAAATTCCATCCGGAGAGTCATGTTTTGGCCCAGAAAATAGCCATCCTGATTGATGTAATTGCCGGGGGCGTCACCGGAGATCCCCCACCTCAGAAGGTTATCGCTACCCCTACCAAGCTAGGGGCAGAAGGAAGTGCCCAGCCCCAGGTGAAGGCGGCTAATCCGACAGCCTCCAGCTTACCGAAGGAAGTTAAGGTAGAAATCGGCACAGGTGAGACCAGAGTTCTATTGGAACGCGAAGTTACTCTGGATGCCTTCGAAGTAACACATATCACAGTGGAACCAATTGACGAAGATCCAAATATCGGGAGGGTGATTGAAGGCAAAGCCATTGTCCAAGGGACCCTGGAAAAGGAGATTAGCTTTCTGGACAGGGAATTTGAGTCACAGGAAATAACGGAGAAAGTGCCTTTTAGTGTATTAGTTGAGATTGTGCCGAATGATCCTAATGATCCAGCTCGACCTGGAATGCAATCTCTCACTCAAGTCAGTGCTGAGAGCATGTTTTTTGAATTCGATCCGGAGACCTCAGTCCTTCTTCAGAAAATCGTTGCCGTAGTCAGCGTGCAGGTTACTGTTATCCGCCGGGCTTAATCAGGTAGAGCCTCCCGGTCTTTGAAGGATGCCGGATTTGACGAGAAGGGGGGAAGGACGTTGTCTGATGCAAACGTTGAAATACTGGCCAGTAGGATCATTGGCCGTGGTAGGAAAGAAGTCTTGCTGGAAAGACAAGTCAGCCTTCCAGGGGCTGTGAAAGTTGCCGAGATATCAGCAACGCTGGATGTTACCCGAGCCGTGGTCGTCACGAGAGGGGTAATCGTGCAGGGGAGCGTGGGAAAGCAGATATTCTTCGTGGGATCCGATGGGCTTAAACACCACTTTGCAGAAGGCGCAGGTTCCCTTAGTGAGCTTGTTGATATCGAACTTGTGGATCCTGGCACCCCGGTGGCGACCGGCGACGAAGTGCAAGACCACTCGAAGGTAGAAAATGTAGCATTTGCTCTGGATGAATCTACCGGGATTCTTACACAGAAGGTGGTAATTCTACTGGATGTTGTCGTAACCAGATCTGTCCAGCTATCTGTGGAGCAGGATCCCGATGGAATACTCATCAAGGCTAACGTTAAAGTAGGGTCAGCGGAAACTCATAAGTACTTCCGAGAAGAGACAGTCCTTCCCGACGCTGCGGGAATCAAGATCGTGAGGACCAGGTTTGAAGATGTCCGGTGTCTTGTGGAAGGGGACAACGTCATCATTCAGGGGACGATGGTGAAGTTGATTGGCTTTGAGACCGAGGACGGAGAAACCGGGACAGTGGAAGAAAGGGTCGCTGTGTCCGATTTTGTGAATTTCCCAGGCTTGCATCAAATGTCCGGCCACATAACGCCTACCTGCAGTATTGCTGCCCAGAATATCGGAATAGAGTTTTCGAGGATTATAGGTCTCTTGGTGACTAAGTTCCTGCTAACCTTTACTGCTCAGGTCTTCCAGACCCAACAGATTACTGTTAAGGAAGATCCCAGCGGCGTTTTGATCAAAACAAGAGTTGTCATCGGGGAAGCTGAGAGGCAGAAGTTCATTAGTGAAGAAAAGACCCTTGATGCCATCAAGATAGCGAACGTAACCGCGGAGTTCAAGAAGATCAACTGGCTGATAAAGGATGGCAAAGCGATTGTGCAAGGCGTCGTGGGTAAGCAGATCTTCTTCGTAGTGGAGGAAGATCTCGTTCGGCACCTGGGAGAGGAGCTTTCCTTCAGTGATCTTGTAGAAGTGCCTCCTGTGAGGCCAGGGGATCCTGTTCGTGAGGGGATGGGTTTCCAGGATGAATCGGATATTGAGCAAACCATCGTTGAGCTTAACCCTGAGACTGGGACTCTCGTGCAGAAAATAGTCCTCCTCCTGAAGGTGAAGGTTATCGATGTCAGGGAGATCCGGGTGGCGGTCGCAGACTAAAGAAGCAGGCACCGGATTTGTCCGGTGCCTGCGTTCATTCGGGGATTTCTTGATCCTATCTCACTAGAAGGTGTCACGTCCAAAGACAACTGATCCGCATGTAACCAGGTAGAAGTTGCCTTTATCCTCGTAGTATTTCTTCATGTTTACGTCTACGCCGGCGATAGACGACATTTTTGCCTTAACGGCGTTCATGTCTGCAAGGTCTATCTTTCCTTCTATCACGTCCCGTGCAATCTCTACGCCGGACTCAAGAATAAGCCACATAATAGGCACAGGCCATGTGGCGAACCTTCCTGCGCCTCCCCTGGACACGACGATTCTGTTGATTTCCCCTAGAATTCCCGGCATATTGCCTTGAATTTCATCAGTTATTTCAAGGCCTATCGCACCCGGATAGCCATGTGTCGGGCTGGGACAACACTGTTCGGGGAAGATAGCGCCTGCATCAAGAACCGCGTTGATAAGTGGCTCCTGCATGGCACAGTTCGTGCTGTAGAATGCCACATCCTTACCGTGTCTCTCTACTTGTCTCGGCACGTCTTCCAGAATGAACTGCTGAGAAGCGGGGATTCCGCCTTCACCCATTGGGTCCGGCGCAGCTACGAAGATAAACTCCATTCCCAGTTTCGCGCATTCTGCCTTTGTGGCATCCCTCTGTTTTGCCAGGAGCTCTATAGACATGTGCCTGGGGAATGAATAGAATAGGAACTTCTTGGCGCCAAGTTCTTTTGCAAGCCTGGGGATTGTGACACCTCTGGCCTCGTCGTCCGGCATGAACGACAAGTCAGCGGTGACATTAACAATTGCGGGATCTTCCTGGGGTGCCCCGAACACGAAAATTATGTCCGGCCTGATTTCGCGGACTTTTCGTGCTGCGGCCACAGCACCAGGCACGGCGTGGCATATTACAATAGCCTTTACGTCCTTATCCGACGCCAATCCAAGGATTTGGGCTATAGTTGTTTCCTGTTCCTGCATGAAATTGTCAGGATAGGTAACGTGCTTTATCATTTCGCCGTACTTGCTTCTCAACATCTCGGCAGCTCGGTATTCGTCCTCTGATTGCGAGACTGTACCTGTCATGACACCTATCTTGTATGCGTCCTTTGCCATACCTTCCGCAGCGAACAGTCCTATTAGGAGGACTGCTGCCACAAGGCAAAGAGAGAGTCTCTTCATCTTCTTTCTCCTCCCTACTGATGAAGTATTGAACGACCCGGGTCAGGTTACATACTGATCCGGACACTGATTGTCTCTAGTTGCACTCTTATTTCGGTCAAGTACTAATGCTTGGGTGGTACCGCCTCCTCCCAAATTGACTTGTCATCTTGTCAGTATCAGATGTTGATACTGAAATCTAATGTTAACACGGTTGTCCCCAATTATTCAATACAATCTATGATTTTCCTTCACATCTACTAACTTACTGTCAACTCAGCGGGAAATTCAGTGAAGGGTTCAATGCCGTTGTCGCAAACAATGCCACAATCTTCAATCCGGACTCCGTAGCGGCCGGGTATATATATCCCAGGTTCTATACTAAAGGCCATTCCCGGTTCGAGAATCGCAGTATTCCCTTGGACAATATACGGCTCTTCATGCACCTCAAGGCCGATGCCGTGACCGGTTCTGTGAATAAAATACTCGCCGTAACCGTAGTCAGAGATTACGCGCCTTGCCACACTATCAACGTCTTCACACTTAACTCCCGGTTTTGCAAAAGCCATGGCAGCATCATGGGCTTCTCGAACTGCATTATAAATCTTCTGAAATTCCTTATCGGGTTCGCCTATAAACACTGTGCGTGTCATATCTGAATGGTAGTGCTTCAAGGTTCCTCCGAAGTCCAAAACCACGGCGTCCCCTTGCTGGATTACTTTCTCTGTCTGTGGTCTATAGTGAGGCTGGGCGCTGTATTGTCCGGATCCTACTATAGGTTGAGCAGTGGACGGGCTTGCGCCCAGCTTGCGTAGTTCGCTCTCGATGAAATCCACAATATCCAACTCAGAAAGACCCGGTTTCAGGAAGGCGATGGTTTTTTCCATGACATCGTCAGTCATTGCTCCGATTCTCATCATGAGCTCCTTCTCGTATGGAGACTTTATCCTGCGCAAAGGTTTCATATACTTTCCGCCTGAGATGAACCGGACTTTTGGCAATTGCTCCTTGAGGTTCAGCAGGAAGAAACTCCACAGAGTATCATCAACAGCTATTGTCGAGGAGTCAAGGCCCTTGCCACTGAAAATGGACTGCATTTTGGCGAAGGGATCTTCACCGTCAGTCCAAGGCTGAATCATCTTGATCCAGGTATTCTCACGGATTTGCTCTTCATATAACGCAGGAACCAAAAACACAGGTTCATGGCATGTAGGGACTAGCAAACTCAAGAATCTGGGCATTTGCCCTTCTGAAAATCCGGTCATATACAGTAGGTTCGGCGATGCAGTGAATAGAAATCCTCCGATATTATCAGATGCCATAAGGCTCTGAAGCTTTTCTACTCTCTCCTCATAGATCTCCTCAAAAGCCTCTATCATGATGCAGCCTCCCTGAATGGAACATTAATAGACTGTGAAATGCAGTCAATCATACCAATACTACAAGGATTCCCTTTGTCCTTCAGCAATGCTCTGGGATATTGACTTATCGGGTTTCGTCAGCCCGTAAGCTATCGCATCCTTTGGACACACGACGCTGCATTCATGGCACACGAGACATAAGGCCGGGTCGATTTCTGCTTTACGATTCTCGATTTCCACTGCCTCAGCAGGGCATGCTTTTCTGCACAATCCACAGCCTGAGCATGTGTTATCTACTTTCATTTTCAGTTTTGCGAACCTCCCGGGAAGGCGGAGGATAACCCCGTAGGGGCACAGGTATTTGTGCCAAGCTGCTTGCGGATATCTAAGAGTCATAAGGAATCCTAAGCCTATCATGACAAGTAGAAACGGTAGCTTAAGCCTACCTGTCATGTTAAGGAAGGCAAGCATAAAGGTGAGGAGTAGCATTACATAGGCGAATTTGCCGGAACGGAGGCCGGAAGGGATGTCGTCTCTTTGGATCTTCAATTTCTTGCCGATCCATTCACCGACCTGCATTACGCTGTTTATCGGGCAAATCCAGCCACAGTAAAACCTGGCAAACAGGGCGCTTAAAATTGCGGACCCAAGGAAAACAATCATCCAATTCATAGGGCGCTTCATCTTGATTAAGGCGATAAATACGAGCAAGAACAATACTTGACTAAGTATCCGGATACTACGATTTCTGCTATTTGCGTTAGGGCTTCTTCCACTCATTTCGCTATTCCTCCATTCTCTTTCGTTATTTAGCTGACTTTGGCGAAGTTGAATCTGAGCCAACAGGGTCAACGTGCCCTGGATTAAGGGCGTACGTATTTTACTGTTCATATTTTACAAGGAATCTAGCAAGTCTGTCCCTGTTTTCCTTGATTACCAGAGCCCAGTTCTCAAGGAGAATGAGGCCGTCCTCTGTAAGTTCATATACTCTCTTCTTGGGACCCTGCGAACCTTCTTCCCATTCTGACAATACCATTCCGTCATCTTCCAATTGGCGCAGAGTCCTGTAGAGAGTCGCCATATCACTGGAAGTCCCTTCAAAACCCAAGTCGCCTAGCCTTTCCATGAGTTCGTACCCATGAGATCTCTGTCCGCGAAGCAGCAATAGGAGACAGGGTTCCATGAATTTTGCCATCCTACCTTGAACACATGGTGCATTGGGTTTGCGTGCATCGTGTCCGTCCATGGTGAGCCTCCTCATTCAGGTTGCTTTCTTATGATCGAGTGCTATATGCAATAATGCTATACTAACTACACATATAGTACATATATGCAGAGATGAAGTCAATATGCTATCAGCAAAGCCTCGGAAAAAACGTGATTCAACTCAAGAAAACAACCGGTCAGAACTTTTGCAATATCATGTCGCGTCATGTATGCTCTTGCAGGAAAGGCTTGAGACATGTAGAAAGGTACCTGCAAATCAGGAAGAATATTCATTTAGTGTTTATCTTGATCTGGGGCGGTTTCCAAGGGGGGTTCAAGATGGCTGGTGGCAAGTGCACGGAGAAGGGAATGGCTCTTCTCTCCGTCCTCTTTATCGTTGTTCTTATAACAATGGCGGTTGTAGCTTCAGCGGCATTGGTTGCTCGAGCCACTCAAACCGCTGTATGGTCAGGAGAAAGGACGAGAGGTTTATATGCGGCTGAGGCAGGCCTTAACCATTGGCTTTATCAAATGACTTTGGCCTCCCAAGAGGGTATGAATACTCCAGAATTGCTGGCCCTCACGGTGACGGGTGAAGCTAACGGAATGCCGTATGTGGCTAGAATAGCTGAGACAGATTCCGAGAACAGCACATATCGCTTGGTGTCTGAAGCAAGCACAAGGGAACGTCCGGTCAAAGTATCTCTCCTGCTCGGACAAGCATCTGACGCTTGGAGACATGTGGTGTATTCAACTATGCACCACAAAAATGTCATAAAAGAACTGACTAAGAATGGGTATGCTGTTAATGACGCCGGCTCACAGTGGACACCGGAGACAGGAGAATCATCGCATATTTGGATGCAAGACGGGAAATTCGCGCCTCTGCCTATTTGGGAAGAAGGAACAGAGGGATACAGGCCTAGCTTGATTTCAGGTGCCCCGGCGCAGTGGAGTCCGCCTGGACTTGAGGCAGTGCAGGTGAATCAACCAGGTGCGACAGTGGAGCTTCCCGCTACAGGGCCGGCATATTACGAGGGGAGCAAGATAGGTAAGTTGACAGGTAGTATTGACGGAGACTTATACCTTGACGATTGTGAAATCGGGGAAATAGATATTTCCGTGTCAGGGCACGTGTTCGCTGGTAATATCCGAGGCGAGAAAGGCAGCGGGAAAGGAACCCGTATCGTCTGCCATACCTTAGGTGATGTGTATCTTGAGAACTCTTACGTATCCAGCCTGGCATCGAAGCCCGGTGGCTTAATCGGTGGTAATGTGATTTCAAAGAACTCTAAGACTTTCAGTTCTGCCCTGGGTGTAGAGCGTATCTACGGAGATATACGCGGTTCCGTGTTGATAGAGACACACTGTGTCACTGAGAGATTAGGTGATTGGTTCTCTATCGGAGACAGCGAGGTTTCAACCAACATATATGGGTCTGTGTACATTAAGGGACTAATCCACGGCAATCGGTCTACGATCTTGAGAATTGCCGGGCCGGAAACTCCATCACCGGGTGTAACCAAGGTTCATGAAGGCGTGTTCACTCAGGACGCATGTCTCTTGGTTGACGGGGGAGTGGATGTCTGCAGTAACGAGGATAAACAATGGCCGGCCATTCTGTCGGATGGCTGGATCATCCTTAACGGTTCCGAGAAGCGGATCGATGTTACAGGGCCGGTTTATGCTCTCGCTAATAAGCAGCTGAGCAACAAACCCGGACCGTTAATCAATGAGATCCTTGAAGATCGCAGGCCTGAGCTTTGTGATAACAAGCTGGAGCAAATTCGCCATAACGCAGGGGTAATTGCATTCGGTGACGATCTTTATGGCAACAGCGCGCCCAGGGTTCAAATTACCGGTAGCATCGTTAGCCCGGCTAGAACTTTACTTGTGGGAAATGTCCATGTTGCATACGATGATAGCATTGCCCAGAACTCTCCTCCTTGGTTTACCGGGGCGGGAGGAGAATTAGCGTTGTTAGCAGGAACTTGGTCCTATTCGAGAGAGTAGAGAAAGGAAGCCAGGGAGAGATGGCGCGAAAGAGACTTTGCCTCATGTCAGACGGGGGTTTTAGCTATGTAGAAGTCCTTATTACCCTTGTCATTCTAGCGTTAGCCTTTCTTGTGTTGCTACCGGGTATCACATCACTGCTCGTTTCTGAAGCGAAGCAGGAAGTAAACCTTTCTGCACTTGCTCTGGCAGGTGATGTTATTGAAGAAACCAAGAATCTTGACCCCGGTGATCTAGAATCGCTTGAAGGGAGCGATCCCCAGATTACCAAGGTGGAAAAAGAGGGCAAGGAGTATTGGATAGAACGTGCTGTCGATGTGACAGTCCCCGATGACCAGGACCTCTCCTGCCGCCTGTGGCATGTGGATGTCTGGGTTTATGATGTTAATCCGGATGTTGCGGAGGCTAAGAGCAAGTGTCACCTGGAGACATCAATTTTCACCTTTGAGTAATACCGGATGATGGTGATTTCATGAAGATAGGCAAACAAGGCAGTCACAAGAATCTTCTTACGCGTATTGGCAACGAAGGGTTCACCTTGGTGGAAGTGCTTATTGTAATCATGGTTATTCCGCTGATATTAGGTGTATCCTTTGGTGTTATGTCTGCTGCTCTCAGCATGTACCGGACTATTGACGCGAGATCCGGCCTGTCTTCCGCCGGAACCCATATGCTCGAAGTAATTGGCCAGGATATCCGCGGTTTAACTAGACTGTATGACACATCGTCTGAGACCAGGCTCAACGGGTACATATACAAGCATGCTGCAGATGTTGACTATCAATTCATCCCGCCGGATTCTGACAGTCCCGGCGCGCTCACAAGAAACGGGAAAGACATAACAAGCAGCCGAGTGTCAGTGGCATCCTGCAAGTTTGACTACCTGAAGCCTGCTCAGGGAAGTGACGCCCCGAAACCACCTGAGCCTTCAGAATCCTCTGCATATGAATCTGTCCTGCCTAGTTTGGCTTCCTGTGTAAGAGTAAGGGTTACGCTGGAGTTAGGAACCTCTTCCATGACTTTCGAGTCTATCTTTCACATGAGAAATTTATAGGTGATTTTCTGGAATAGGTGAGCGTAATTCCTTTTTTTGCTTTCTTGGAAGGATAAGCGTGTGAATTGCCGAACTATTCTTCCAAGCCTATCGCTATGAAGGTCAGAGAGGTTGACCTTTAGCGAAAAGATCGGCAGGAGGTGTATGAGAAGTGAGAGGTTGTCGGTCGTGTTTGGCTCTGGTCTCCTTTGCACTGATTCTCGTGTTGGGGTTGGGAACGACTGTTTTGGGGGCAGGCGAGACTGCTCCGATCAAAATCGGTCTTCAGGCTCCTGTCACAGGTCAGTGGGCATATGAAGGAGAAATGGCCAGGAACTGCGTACAGATTGTCGCAGGCGAAATCAATGGGAAAGGCGGAGTTCTCGGAGGTAGGAAGATTGAGATAGTTGTTGGTGATGACCAGTGTAGTCCTAAACAGAGCGCTCTTGTGGCACAGCGTATGATTAGTGAGAAGGTAGTTGCTGTAATCGGAACATACGGGTCATCAGTGACTGAACCTGCTGCTACGATTTATGAGAGACAAGGCATACTCAACATCGCTTACGGCGCAACTGCAGTTCAGCTTACTGAACACGGGTGGAAGTACTTTTTCCGCACTTGCTTCAGGGATGATCGTCAAGGTGCTTTCTTTGCCCAGTTTGTAAACGAAACTTTGAAAGTCGGAAATGTCGCGATTCTCCATGACAACACGACGTTCGGCAAGGGACTTGCAGAAGCTGCCCGTGCTTCGCTGGAGAAAGCGAACAAAGCCAAGATAGTGTTCTATGATGTCGTTACCCCGGGTGAGCGTGATTTCACCCCGATACTCACCAGGATGCACAGGGCAAATCCGGATGTTCTCTATTTCACCGGATATTATCCGGAGGCAGGCCTCATTATCAGGCAAATGAGAGACCTGGGCAGCCAAGCCATATTCGTAGGCGGTAATGCAGCGATAAACGATGAATTCGTTGAGATTGCAGGTAAAGATGTGGCAAAAGGCGCTCTCATGACTCAGGAGCCAATGCCCACAGACCTTAAGTACCCTGAATCCAAAGCATTTCTAGATGAATACATTCTTCGCCATAATGCCCCACCGAGCAGTCCATGGCCTGTCTATGCAGCTGACGCCCTCAAGACAATCGCTGCAGCTATTGACGCGACAGGGTCCACTGATTCCAAAGTGCTTGCTGATTACATTCGAGACAAGATGGAAGGCCTACCGGGGATTACTGGGCCTATAGGGTTTGATGAGGTTGGAGACAGAGCAGGCGCCATATACCTGGCGTACGAAGTGACTGCAGACGGAAAGTTCCAACCATATGAACCTTAAGGTTCGTCAGTGATTCAACGGAGATTCGTCCTGTATTAGGAAGCGATGTCCTATCGAGCGGATGACTATCGGATGTAACTGTCTCATGCCTCGGTGAGAGTGTGTCCCAGGCTGGGTAACAGGCACAACCAGATAACTTGGTTGAGATTGGAGGTGCCTGCGTGGGGGCTTGCGGCCGTGCTGCCTAGGTACTGCCTGGGTGCTGCGTACGGCTAAGCCCCCACGCGGAGAGTATGGCATTATTCATAGAACAGCTTGTCAACGGACTTACAGTCGGCGCAGTCTATTCTCTCGTAGCTCTCGGATATACCATGGTTTACGGTGTCATGAGGATGATTAACTTTGCACACGGGGATTTCTTCATGATTGGATCGTACCTAGGATTCACGCTGGTTAGTAGCGCGCTGCTTGGAGGAGCTATTCCGCTGTGGGCAGCTCTCATTGTTGTCGTGGTGTTGTCCATGGCAGGTGTGGCTCTTCTCGGGGTCATAGTAGAACGTGCAGCATATCGCCCTTTGAGAAGATCAAGCCGGCTTACTGCAGTCGTATCTGCCATCGGTGTATCGATCTTTCTGCAAAACGCGGTAATGCTAATCTGGGGCCCGCGCTACCGAGCGTACCCTCCGTGGTCTGTTCCCAGTATAACCTGGCAGGTAGGAGGCATCTACATAAACTTCATGCAGGTGCTGATCCTGGCTGTCTCCTTCGGCCTTATGGTCGCTTTATACCTTTTTGTCCAGCGCACAACGGTAGGTGCAGCGATTAGGGCAACTGCCATTGATCACGATACTGCCAGACTTATGGGGATAGACGTTGATCAGATAATCCGTCTGATTTTTCTAATCGGGCCTGCTTTGGGTGCTGCAGCCGGTGTATTGCTGGGGCTGTATTACAGGCAAATCCACTTTACTGTAGGGTGGACTTACGGGCTCAAGGCATTTACTGCTGCTATTATGGGTGGAATCGGGAATATTCCAGGGGCCATGGTCGGAGGACTTCTCCTGGGTATTCTGGAAATGCTTGGCGCAGGTTATATCTCCTCCGCTTGGAAGGACGTGTTTGTGTTCCTCATTCTCATATTGCTACTCATGTTCCGCCCCACAGGGCTTCTCGGGGAACGCATCGCGGAAAAGGTTTAAGAGGGAGGGGGTATGAGAATGGCTGGAAGAGTCGAACGAGCAAACTCTGCAAGTAGGTTGGGGACGCCTCTTCCCTTGGTTGGGAGTTATCTTTCAAAATGGGGGCTCCCTGTGATTATCGGTATCGGGATTATCTTTCCGCATGTTGCAGGTAACTACTGGATAGATGTGGCTGTATTCTGGGGGATTTACGTGCTCTTGGGCTTGAGTCTGAATATTATCGTCGGTGAAGTCGGGCTCTTTAACATGGGGCACTCTGCATTCTTCGCTATCGGTGCTTATACGACAGCTATCCTAAGTGAGCGATTCGGAGTGTCGCTTTGGCTGTTGCTCCCGCTAAGCGGTCTTGCAGCAGGTGTTGCAGGATACATACTTGCCAAACCCATCATCCATCTTCGCGGGGATTATCTGCTTATAGTCACAATAGGACTCAATGAGATAATTCGAATTACTCTGCTCAATAACCCATTGGGACTGACAGGCGGTCCCAACGGCATTATTATGCTGGATCAGTT
>MTKW01005193.1_pt1 | contig 12315 bp, 17 predicted proteins | sample 1042761 | NCBI WGS metagenome assembly MTKW01 (sample SAMN06205366, study PRJNA360243) | anaerobic digester metagenome | biome: Wastewater treatment plant; feature: Anaerobic digester sludge; material: sludge; isolation source: anaerobic digester fed with sludge from wastewater treatment plant ...
GGTTTAATAAATATATGGTACTCCCTCTGGGGCTCGAACCCAGGACACCCAGATTAAGAGTCACTCTACCTGAGTGACTTTTTTGTTTAGGTGGTATTTATGAGAGTGTTGAATAATGTCAAAAACTTAAGAGAAAATTTAGGAATCTCACAATCCCAATTAGCTAAAGCTATCGGAGTATCAAGAGCCACAGTTATTAACATCGAAAAATTTGCGTTTGATCCAAATTTGAAAACAGCTTACAAGATAGCTAATTATTTTAATCTGACAATTGAAGACGTATTTATCTTTATGAAAGATAGTTCTGAAGATCTTCCATACCAGATGACAATTGAAGACTATGAAAGCTTATAAAAGAAATAGATTCTACAAGAACAAATTCTTACTATCGATTTATGACCAGGAAGATCAAATTATTGCGGTCCTGGATAATGTTCGCGAGTTTTCTTCGATGTTCCAAATACCATTAAATTCGGCATACGTAATAGCTCGAAGATTTCAAAAAGGGGAACAAAAAAATTTCTACTATCAAGGAAAAAGATTGCAGCTTTATTTCACAGAGTTAGAACGTGAAGATATGATTTCTCTTGTTGGTATTAATTAATGAAAAAATTTAAGTTTAAAAAAAAGATTCTTGTTGATTATATCAACAGTGAATATAAAAAGATCATAGATTATATAACTTATGAGAAGATATACAAATATCTAGATAAAAATAGAAGATAAGGAGAAATAAATGGAATATACAGGTTCACTAAAATATTCAGCTAAATATGAAAATTTTATAAATTCACCGATTCCTGAATTATGGAATAAGATTATCCATTTATTTTTACTCATGGATATGGATCCAAAAAAAGACAAGAAAATATTTATTCAAAATAAGTATTTAATGGAAAGGTTTGGAGCCACTCGTGCAGGAATTCAACAAGCTATAAGAAAGCTTGAAAATATGGAATTTATTACTCGACGAGTTACAAGAAGAAATAAAAGGATCATTAAGATTAATCGAGCAAAAATAATTCCGTTTTTACGATGTTATAATATAGAAAGTCCAATTTATAAAGAACAAGCTAACTGGTCCAAAGAAAGAAGATTTATTCGGAAGAAAATTATAAGCCTGGTAGATTTTATTAAAGCACCTCAAAGATACCAGGAAGAACAATTCCAAAAATATGTTGAAGCGCAAATCGATCATTATAATTATGATGAGCTACCAACAATAGAAGCCGAAAAAATTCTTTATACAAAAGTAGAAGCTGATGCTATAGCAGATGAAAAAACAAAGGATCTCCAAAAACAGCTGGTTCTAGAACGGTTATATAATCAAATAATGTAACATACCAAGTTGACCTAAAAACAACAATGACAGTTGATGGTTAAACGGTATGTCTTTTCCAATTTTAAAGCCTCACTTTTCAATCAAAAAAGTGAAAAGTTAAATATTTTCCCCCTTAAAAAAGAGCTGAAAAATCAAAAATCAGCTCTTTTTAATTTTGTAATTTAATTTGTGAATACCCTTATTTCATTACTGAATATAATAATCAATATTTCCGTATACCCCCCCTAAAAAATGACTATACAGAGAATTCTTTTGTATTAAATTAATATCAATATAGAAAGTAAACTTTCTATCTTTCTATTAAAAAGGATAAAGATTAAAAATTAACACTAAAAAAATTATTTTTTATAATGTTTACTGTAAAATTATAAAATTACAGTTTATTATAATTATGAATTCTTAAAATTTTGATTTTAAGGAGTCTTTATAAGCGAAATGAATATTCGGTCTTGATACAAATAAAATCAAGCAGACGGCGATATTTGACGATTCAATGCGTCAAAATGAATCCGGATAATGAGATTACACCCTATTGATTACCAGAAATTGTATAAATACAGTCTGGAATAGAAAGAACTAATAATTTTGAAAGGTGGTGAAAAATAATGTTTAGAGTTGCAGAAGCTGTAGCTGAAACTACACAAAGAGCGCCTTTAACAAATACAGAAATTATTATAATTTGTGTTGCTGGTGCTTTCTTCTTACTTGGTCTTGGTATTGTTTATTTAAAAAACAAATCAAAAGGCAAGCGATAAGCTATAAAAAGACACTCTGAATTATGAGTTTAATTTAGGGTGTCTTAAGTTGTTTTTAAAATCGAAAGATTTGTAATATATAATTTTAAAAATTCAAATAAAGGAGAGGATTAAAATATGAATAATAAAATTATTAAAAAAAGTTTTGTTGGAATAGTAACGTTTGTCATTATGTTAATAATGCTTTTATTAGTTCCAAAGGTTGTTACTAAAGCTGCGACCGGTCAATTAAATATTAGTTCAGTAACTGTTAATAATGGTGTTTCTTATATAACATTCAGTGGAACAGTTATTGATGCGGATTTAAGTAATAATGTGATGCGTTTTTATGATCATGATGCACTTAATGATAATGATTTAAAATTAATTATCGACAACGGGTTGTTTATTACTTATAATTCCCCTCAAATTAAAATGACATTTAAGACTTCAACAGGTGATTTAACTTTTTATAATTTACAAATTGAAGAACCTGCAGCTGATTTTGAAATTAATATAGGTTTAGGCAGGGTTTCTCATGGTGAGCATTTGGATCCTACATTATCAAGTTTTCCATTCCCACAAACTTGGAATCCAGATAATGGATTTACTTTAATTTTAGAAGAGGCAGATGCAGAGCCTATTATTAATGGAGAAACTAATTATTTGAGTAATGTTGATAGTCCAGTAACAAAAGCTACAATTAAATCAGGTCTTTCAGCTCAAGATGATATTGATGGTTACATTCCATCAAGTGCATTCGTTGAAGTAAGCGACGGATACACAGGAAATGAAACAACATTAGGAACTTATGTTATTCGTTATTCAGTAACTGATTCAGGTGGTAATACAGCTTATGTGAATGTTAATGTTCATGTTGTTGACGTTACTGCACCAGTCCTTTACTCAGATTTATTAGGAGAAACGATTGCTCCGACTGTAAATACGACTACTTTTGAAGATGATTTTTTTTGGGTTGGATTAACAATGAGACAAGCATTGGATTTTATTAAATCTGACATGTCGGCGTTTACAGGTTGTTCAGATGATCAGACTTTAGCTTTTGCGTTTATAGTCAATCAGTATGACTCCAGTGGTGTTGTTGATAATGTAGATGGTTTATATGATCACATAAAGGATGTGGGCGTGGTTATAACTCAATATCCATATTCAAATTTAAATGAGGTTTTTACACTAAAAAATTATCAAATCAAATTTAAGATTCAAGATAGTTCTGGAAATCTAAGTTCTGAATATACATTTAATTTAAATTATGTTGATAATATACCACCAGTTATTACTGGTAACAATAGTTATACCAGAGTTTATAACAATCCAGTAACTTTAGCTACTCTAAAAAATGGATTATCAGCTACAGATAATAAAGACGGTAATTTAACATCTTCAATTACTTTAAAAACCGATAATTATTCTTCAAATTCAGCTACTAAAGGTTCATATCAAGTTGTGTATACAGTTTCAGATCAAGCTGGTAATTCAACAGATTATCCTATCACTATTCAAGTAATTGATAACATTAAACCTACATTATCCGGTCAGAGTTCGTATACAACGAGTTATAATACAAAATTATCAGAGACAACTATAAGAGGAAATCTTACTGCAACTGATGATTATGATGGAACGTTAGCGGTAACTTTGGTTCAAGATAATTATTCAAGTAATTATAATCAAGTTGGTAATCATACGATTAAATATAAAGCTACTGATTCTTCAGGAAACTTTGTTGAATACACAGTTACTATAACGGTTGAAGATGATGTTCCGCCAATCATTTATACTAATAAATATTTTATTAATGTAGATGGCGCTTTAAATTATACTTTAGAACAAATTATCCAACACATGGTTGATACTGGTCAAATACCAGATGTAACTGTTTATTACTCAATTACTCAGACAAATTATATGTCGGCACCTGGTTCCTATGAGGTTGTTTTTACTAAAGATGAAGATGCACCAGCTGATTTAGAAGAAACGATTATTTTAGCAATAAATGTTTTAGAATCTGGTGAGATTCCAGATCCAACAACTGAAGATCCAACAGATGAAGAACCACCAGCAGATGATGAACCCGTTGTTGTTGATACAAATTCATTCAGTTATCGTTTTAGTCAATATTTTAAAGAAAATGGAGCTAAAATTCTAGCTGTTTGTTTAGTGGTGATTGGACTATTAGTAGTAGCTTCATTTTTAGGATATGGTGGACGCCGTAGAAGATGATAGGTGATTTTATGAACAAGAAAAAATTATCAATTTTTATAATTCTTTTAGCATTATTTTTTAGTTTTGGATTAATTAATCCTATTAAAACAAAAGCACAAATTATCGAAGAGGAAATTGATGGTTTATCTGGTGACTTTGAAATAAAATCCGAATATGAATGGAAAGAAGATGATGGATCCGGAACTCTCGGCCCATTTATAAGATATCTTTTAAAACCTTTAAATAATCCGATAATTCATAGTGCTGATTCTTTACCTGAAGACGAAGGAACTGTATTATATTTTTATCCTAATCCAGGTATGCAAAGATTTAATACTTTGTATTATTCATCTGATTTTTATGGTTGGAAAATTGTATTTGAACCAATAATCAGTAGTGGAAATTTTGTTAAGAAAAAAGTGTTATTGACTGAAAATCCAACTAATTCTTTAGTGATTGAAACAAATTATGTTGAGTCAGGCAGTCATGAAGATGACTGGATATATCAGATGAAAATTAAAATAAATGGAACAAATAATTCAATTGATGTTGATGGCTATCTTCCTGGTCAAAACTCGCATTTTAGATTATATTTGGAGCCAGCTGACGTTAATAACCCATACATTGAGACAATAACACCCGAAATAACAGCTTATGTTGGTAATAAACCATCACTTGGCACGATTTATGAAAACGCAATTATATATGATCACAACGGAAACGTTTTAGAGAATGTTGTTATTGAAACGACTTATAAACCTGCAGATTTAGTTTATATCGGTAAAAATTATTTTGAATATTATGCTTATGTTGATTATCTATTAATTAGAAAGTCTTTCTGTATTAATTACATCGATAATGAACCACCCGATGTGACTGTTAATAAAACCGTTTACTTTAAAAATAATGCAAAACCAGGAGATGTTTTATTGGTTGAGAATCTACTTACCATTACTGATAATTATCAGCGGAGTCATTTTACAATTTCAGTTTTTGATTCTAACTTTATAACTGTGACAGATCCAGGTAATTATTGGGTGGATCTAAAAGTAGCTGATAATTCTGGAAATTATACCATTGTTCGTGTTAATGGACAAGCCGTGTTAGAGGCACCTATTATAAGTGGTCCTAATTCGTTTTATATTGACGTTAAAGATTTTATCGATTCTAGGTACATTAAATCTTTTTATACTGCGTCAGATAGTTTTGATAATGACTTGTCTTCTTTAATCGAAGTCACAAAAGATAGCTATTTAAATAATGGTTCTAATATTGGGAAATATGAAATGACGCTACGAGTTAAAGACGTTGCAGGAAACTACAGTATAAAACGCGTAACTATAAATGTAGTTGATGGATTAAAAGATTACTTTATTGTTGAAAATACTATTTGCGTTTCAAAAAATACAAAATTATCAGATGAAGATATTACAAAAGCTTTACATCTAATCAATAAAGTTCAACCAGGAACAGTCAGGTTTGATTTTTATTTTAATGAGTATGCAACCAGGCATAATGAAGTAGGATTCAAATCAACTTCAGAAATTACCGGTATAACACAAAATAATGTTTCGTTTCCGACGAGCTACGTAACGATTGAAGTCGTTGATTCTACTTTTTTTGGACATGAGCATCCAAATCCAATTGGCAAAACAATGGGAACAATTGTTACCGTATTAATTGTTGTTGTAGTAGCTTATATAGTCATAAAATTAATTAGCAGAACTCGTAAGAAAAAATGGGGGTGGAAAAATGAATTTTAAAAAGATTTTATTAACTTTATTATTTTCACTTATTATCGTTTTTTCCTGGAAAATTTCTGTTAATGCTGAAACAGCTGAATTTATCGATATTCGAGAATTACCGGAAACAACCGGTTCATATACAACACAAGCTTTAGAACAAGCTGGTGAGGTTGCTAAAGTCGATTTTGAACGTAGATACTTAAGGCGTCGTGATGGTAGCTTGGTTCCATATTTTTACCTGGATATTCATCATGAAGATGGGAATATTTATCGTTCAAAAACTAATCTTCCGGTGACTGATACCGCTGATACTTTTACAGGTTATTATTATACTGAGAAAAGCGGTGGTGTAGTCAATAGGTTTTTATATTATGACATAAAGCCTCAAAATTATGAACCTACCGTTTTATTAAAAGATACTACAATGTTTGATTATGACACACAAATCACTCCCTTTGGTCGTGTGGTATGGAATGTAACTACAGGAGCATATAATGTAGTTGATCAGATGTCAGTATATGGGATCATTGAAAAAAGAACAATAACAGGAACTTACGATCAAGCTTATTTTTTGGACTTTGTTTTAAGTGTGCCGAGTGATTCCGTTAAGATGATCCATCTTAATTATTCATACCAAAACGTGTATTGGTTCGGCATTAGGTATGGCTGGCACGATGACGCTTTTATATACAGTGCTAAAGATTATTTAGGCGGTTTTGAACATAGTGGAAGACCAATTGCAGTTCATGAAAATAAGATTGCACAATTAAAACAAAAATATAAAAATAAGGAATACATAAATGCTGCGGCTAAAATATCAGAATATTGTCCTGAAGATGGAACAATAAATGATTATTATTTTAGACAACCAATGATTTCCATTAAAAATAATCCTGAAGATGTTGGTTTAGATTCAAATCTAAATTTTAAAAATTATAAAACTCAATTTGTAACAAAATTAAATGAACAACTGCATGCTGAATTACAAATGTATGAAGCTGATCCACAATTCCGAAGAGCTGATGCAAATCCAGTATTGCAAGGATATATTCAAAATGGTGCCTATAGGCTTAATGATATCTTTTTAGCTGACGGCTCTAACGATAATATTTATAGCTTGCCGCTTCGAACAACAATCGATAGACTAACAGCAATTGGCGTTGAGTTTAGAAATATTAATGTTATTGATATTGTGTATGAAAAAGATGGCCAGTTATATCATGCATCTGAACAACAAATTTTAAGCATTATCCCGGATTATTATGAAGATCCTGGTGTAGCTGGAAATCTTGAAAAGTTTTGGAATGATTTAAAACAAAAACTTAGTGATTTTTGGTCGAAAAATAGATGGTTTATAATCGGCGGTTTAATAGCTGTTGTAGGAATTTTTGTGTTTATTAAATTTGGACCTATGTTATCTTTAATTAAAAATAATTCAAAACAAAAAACACCTACGAAAAAAGGGACCTCATATAAGAAAAAGAAATGATCAAATTTATCGAATGGATAATTCAAAATTGGAGAGTTTTATTAGCCATAGGTTTGTTAATTTTTCTGTTCGGATTAATTCCAACAATTACTCAAAGCTTAAGGAGCGCTAAAGACGGAATAAAAGAAGCTACAACTCCACTTGGGTTCTTTGTTATGTTAATTTTAATAGTTATTTTTATAATCATTTTTATATATATGAAATCTATCTTTACGTCTTTATAAAGAGGCGCGCTGTGAGCGATTGAGTTTTATTTACCTTACCAACTGTAAAGGTCAATCGCTTAGAAAGCGCTCCAAGAAAGGATTGAAATGGCAGTTCAAGTTGTATACAGTGATCGATTAAATAAATACTTTGAAATCGTTGAAAAGATACCAGATTTTATTGCTAACAATATCGAAAAGTCTAGAATTTGGTTTTTTTCAATTCTTTCAAAAACTAAGGTTTTATTTTTTAAATTTCTTATGATTGTATATAATTTTGTTTTAGATTTTATAAAAAGACTAGCTGGTGAATTTATTGATACTTATAATAATTTTGTAATTAATTATTATCATATCGCAAGATATTCAACTATACCACTTAACAAATTATGGATATTAGGTTGGATTAGATTAATATTGATGAAAGATTATGGCGAGCCTTTAGATGAATCTGGAACTCATTATATATATGCATTACCAGGAGACGGTAAATCTAGCTTGATGTTTGCTAAAGTTAAAGACTACGCACGTAGAACAGGCAAAGCTAGTTACATAAACACAAAAATGGAAAAACCGAAATATGGATCTAATGGCTGGTATGTTAATCATCGAGTATTTGAAGCTTCTGAATTCTGGCAAGGTGGTGAACAGAAGCGAAGATTTAATACTGACGTGTTTTGTGCTTTGGTTCATGATGAAATCCATTTTAATAATAACCAAAGAAGAAATAAAGAAAGAGCATACAATGACATTTTTATTCCGATGATTAATTCCAATGTTTTAATGAGACACGAGGGAATTCATTGGATACTATATGCTTCGCAGATGAGAAGAAATGATATTCAACTAATGTCATTAATTAAGTATTATCATAAAGTAAAAGTTAAACGAGGAGTCGACTATAAAAAGTGGTTAAAAGACGGTAAGTTTGAATTTACGGTTCTAGGGTGGCGCATAAAAACATATACTGTAGAAATCTTAGATAATGGATTCAAGCTGCATCGTCATCGAGCGTGGTATAAATCCAATAACCGCAATTATCTATGGGATTTTGATACTTATGCAATGAAAAATGTAAATGATCATCTTCCACTAGATATGGATTGGTTATCATATAAAAGGAGAAAAAAACATGGAGAAATTTATTGAAACATTATGGGTAATGGGTAGATTTCTTTTAATAGCTATTATAATTGGACTTATTATTTTCATTTTCTGGAATGTAATTTTTTATCCTTACGTGAAAAAATATAGAATTGATGATTTAATAAAAGATCAATATACAGAGCTTGAGGAAATTAGAGTTAAGAAAGTTGATGAATATGAAGCTGTTAATAAGTTGCTGGTGGAAAAAGCAAAATTACAAGCTGAAGTCAACGAGCTAAAAGCCGAAAACGAAAAATTAAAAATTCCTAATGAAATCAAAGACAATGAATAAAAATAATGTGACGTCTAAGTTTTGCGGTGAAAGAAACTCTATACGCGAAGAAGTATATTTTTATAGAAATATATATATAATTCTATATATATAAAATTTGAAAGGAGATAGTAATATGGCCAGAAAAAAGAAAGAAAAAACAAACAAGGGAAATATATATTACGTTCATCCAACACATTTGGTTAAGCCTGATGAAATAGGAGAATATAAAAAACAAAAGGGGAACCTTAATTTAAGACCGGTTGTTGTAGTTGAAGAAAAAAGTAAAAGAAAAGCTCAAATATCAAGGATGACTACAACAAAGCCCAAAAGTGAAGATTATGAATATAAGATTTCACATTCAGGAAAATATAACAATTCGTATTTAGACATTAGAACACAATCAAAGAGCAAAAGATCTGGGAAAAAATTTGTTATAGGTGAGAAGCCTTTGGATAAATCTAAGGGTAAACTCAATGAAAAGGATATAAAAGGTCATAATAAAAAGAGAATTGAATATTATTCAAAAAAGAAAGCCGGCAATAAAAAATAAAAGCCGCATATTTACGGCTTTTAACACCTTACGGTGATCCCATATGTTATATGGGGACTAGGCCTAACCTACAAAATCGGTTTACCTATGGCAACTCCATTTTATACCAGTCGAAAGTAAAAGTCAAGCATCCCACAAAAAATGTGGATTAAACTTACTCACTTGCATGATATATTAACATTAAGCCGTTTATTGAATTTCGCTAAAAACATTGAATAAAAAGGAGAAAAACAATGAAAATTAGAGATGCTTTTAATGCATTTTTAGCTAACAGCGAAATTTATAAAAGTAAAAATACTGTTCATTATGAAACGGCTATATTAAAAGATTTACAAGCGTTTTTTAATAGAATAAATATTGAAGATTTAGAAGATATAAAAAACGATCATATTAATCAGTTTATCCAGGAGTCTAAAGCTACCAGGAAGAACAACACAATCAACAAATATTTGAAAGCTTTAAGACAACTGACAAAGTTCAACCAGGTAAATAATTTGGACATCTTAAATTTGAAGCTATTGCGAGTTCAAAAGAGACATATAAAAGTAATTCAGGAAAACGAGTTAAAACAAGTCTTAAGGTATATTAATTCGCTTAATGATAGTAATAACAATCTGGTCTATAAAGTAATAATATTCTTGTTCCTGGATTCAGGAGTTAGACGTGAAGAATTACTGAATATAAAAATCAGCAATATTGATATTCCTAACAGAATGATTTACTTGGAAGAAACAAAAACTAAAGAAGATAGATTCGTTCTATTTACTGAACTATCAGAACGTCACATTAAAAATCTTATCAGGATTGTAGGACACCAGGACTATTTAATTTGGAATATTATGAGAAATCGTAGATACAGTGTAAATGATATGAAGAGCTTATTCAGAAGACTTAAAGTGAAACTAGGTATCAAAGACTTATCGCCTCATATGTTCAGGCACACAATGGCAACGTTATTATATGAGAATGATGCAGAGCTTCCAACGATTCAGAAACTTCTGGGTCATCGAGACCTGGCAACAACTCAAATATATGTTCGAGCTAGTTTAAAGAAAGTTAAAAAAGACTATGAACGCGCTATGCGATATAGTTAAGATAAAGGGAGAATGTTATGAAATATTTACAATTAAAAAAAGTCACATTAAATATTAGAGAAATCGTTGTTCTTGCTATTCAAAAAAGGGCAATTAAACTTTGTATGAGAAACAGTGATGCTCAACACATCATAAATTATAAAACTAAAGCTGAGGCATTAGAAGACTATGAATTGATAGTGAAACACTTAGATATTATTAATCTTGGTCAATATGAAAAAACTATTGAATAGTTAATAGGTTGATTATATACCTATATCTACGATATACGTATATTAATTAGGTCCAAAAAATGCTGTCAAGATCCTGAACGCACTTTTGAGTTAATTATAGTTACTATGTAACTAACAAGAAAAAAGGATCCTATTTCAGATCCTTATCTTCTTCGATTAAGCCTAGTAAGTAGTCAGCTGATTTATTTAGAGCAACAGCTAACTTTTTCAAGAATTCAACATCTGGAATTCTCTGACCGCTCTCATAACGTGAAATTGCAGCTTGAGAAGATTCAGTTAATTCTGCCAGTTGCTGCATAGTTAAACCTTGAGCTAGTCTTTCTTTTTTTAAGTTTTTAATCATGAATCTCACCTTTCTTTGAATATACCACTTGACATATTATTATTCCGTTTGGTATAATTTATTTGACATAGGTTGGCGGACTCTTGATTTGTGGTAAAATTAGGCTGTATCAAAAATGGTACTCCCTCTCGGGCTCGAACCGAGGACACCCAGATTAAGAGTCTGGTGCTCTGACCAACTGAGCTAAGGGAGCATACTATTTACACAAAATTAATTTTAACATAAATTATTTTAAAATACAATAAAAAGGAGTTATCAATATGGAAACTAAAAATCAAAAATTTAAAAGAATTGCAGAAAACAGAGTTAATCGTATTATTGATCAAATTCGCGTTTTAGGAAATTTATCAAATACTTCAAATTATGAGTATTCGATGGATGAAGTTAATCAAATTTTTAAAACGATTGAACTTGAACTAGCAAATACGAAAGAAATGTTTGAACTAGCTAATGAAAAAAGGTTTAAGTTAAGATGAGCCGAACAGAAATTTTAGCAATCATTGCTGGGGTATTATTACTAACCTTATTATCGTTTTATATTTTTGATAAGTTGGCTAAAAATAGAAAACAAAGAGAAGTCTTAAAAAAATTGCAACGAATCGGTAAACTAGAAAAAGAGCGCAACACATATTTTTTACTCCTTGGTGATATTCAAATTCAAATTGTTTTCTTATCTTTAAAGCACGACGAATATTTAACAATTAACTCATCAACAATTATGCAAATTGATCGATCTAAAGGAAGACCGCTTTTAATTAGATATAATTATGATTATCCACCTTATAAATGGTTATTTGTCGTACCTGGGTTAAACCGAGTTAAAAGAGCGATTAATGAATCGGAAGTTGATTTTATAAATTATCAAACTGAACTTCCTAACTTTAGAGTGATTAAAGAAGACGAAGTCGATTTACTAATTGAAGAATATTTATAATA
>MTKW01009692.1_pt1 | contig 12311 bp, 11 predicted proteins | sample 1042761 | NCBI WGS metagenome assembly MTKW01 (sample SAMN06205366, study PRJNA360243) | anaerobic digester metagenome | biome: Wastewater treatment plant; feature: Anaerobic digester sludge; material: sludge; isolation source: anaerobic digester fed with sludge from wastewater treatment plant ...
GTATTCCAAGGAAAACTCGTTCCGGAAGATGAAGAACAAGCTCAAAGATGTAAAGCAATGGGAATAGAAAAAGTTGACAGAATTTGGGAGATGGACGACCTTGTAAGAGGTGATGACTGTATGTTTGCTGCTACAGGAGTTACTGACGGCGACTTCCTAAGAGGAGTTATTCAAGTGTCAAAAGGTCAAGTTAAGACTCACTCAGTGGTAATGAGAGCAGAAACAGGAACTATTAGATTTATCAATGCTATTCATAAAGTTGATAGAAAGCCTGAGTATGCTGAAAGACAAAATATGATTCCCATAATTAGATTATAGGGTGATTTATGTTAATTAACGAAGAAGTATTAGCGGATAAAAAACTGGATGATTTAAGAGTAATTGCAAAAGCTCTCGGGGTACCCGGTATAACCAGGTATAGAAAAAACGAANNCTGCATTCAGATGGTTACGGCTTCTTAAGATCGGACAATTTCGATTCCGGTGATAACGATATCTACGTTTCTCCAATGCAAGTCAGGAGATTCAGACTTAAAACAGGAGATTATGTAGAAGGATTTACCAGAGAAAAGAAGGAATCGGAAAAGTTTGGACCATTAATTTATGTAAAAACAGTAAATGGTGATTCGCCTGAATTTGCAAGAAATAGAGCTCAGTTCGAAGACCTAACACCTATTTATCCCATAGAGAAGATAATTCTCGAAGGTGGATCCGGGCAACTCTCTACCAGACTGATAGATTTAATCTCGCCAATCGGGAAAGGACAAAGAGGTTTGATAGTTTCTCCACCTAAAGTAGGAAAGACGACTTTAATCAAGCAGATTGCAAACTCCGTTGTAAAACAATATCCTGAGATGTATGTCATAGTATTACTTATAGATGAAAGGCCTGAAGAAGTAACTGATATGGAGAGGTCGGTAATAGGAGAAAAAGTCGAGATAGTAGCTTCTACTTTTGATGAATTGCCGATAAATCATGTAAGAGTTTCTGAAATAGTTCTTGAAAGAGCCAAAAGACTAGTTGAACATGGCAAGGATGTAATGATACTTCTGGATAGTATTACAAGACTTACAAGAGCTTACAATATTACATCACCTGCATCCGGCAGGACCTTGTCAGGTGGACTTGATCCAATGGCATTGCACAAACCAAAGAGATTCTTTGGAGCCGCAAGAAAAATTGAAAACAATGGTTCTCTTACCATCCTAGCAACTGCTCTGATAGATACCGGTTCCAGAATGGACGATGTAATCTATGAAGAATTTAAAGGTACGGGCAATATGGAGATTCATCTGGATAGGGAATTATCCAATGTTAGAATCTTCCCGGCAATTGATATCTACAAATCGGGCACGAGAAGAGAAGAGCTGCTACAATCAGCAGATGAATTAGAGGCGATGAGAAAGATTAGAAGAGCGCTCTCAAATTCAACCAATTATGACATAGCAGAAACCATAATAAATACACTTGCTAAGACAAAATCAAACCAGAATTTTGTAAGTATAGTAAACGATAATAGAATAAGTTTTTAAAATAGTATCCGGCAATAAATTGCCGGATATTTTTATAATTGATTGGATTTTTTTACTAGTACATCTAAGTTTTTAGAACTATCTTTCGGTCCAAAGGTCTGAATTTGTAGTATACAATTACTATATGATAAAATAGATAATTAGATACTGCAAATTATTGTATTGGGAGGAATATCTTTGAAAAAAATTAGATTTACATATATAGGAAAATTAATAGCTCTATTATTTTGCCTTAGTATTTTAAGCGTTTCATCACATGCATCCGAAATACTTCCGGGCACTTCAATAACCGGTATTGGAAAAGTTAGGGATGCTTTTATTAGGCAGATATATCCCGGTGTAAACTGGACCTATATCAATTCAGATAATAATGTAGGAATACAAAAAACTCATCTGATAGATACCAATTATTCTACCAATGATTTAGAAGTTATTTCGAGTTTTGGTCCTTATATATATGGTGGAGACAGACTTTCGTCTCTTGTAAGGTCAGCTGAAGAGAGTGGTTACAGAGTTATTTTTGCGATTAATGGAGACAGTTATGACACTTCAACAGGAGTGCCAAAGGGAATTATGATTGAAGGCGGAATACTTCATCATTATTCACCGGCATATAAAAAAGCGCTTGGTTATACTCATGACAGAAAAGTAGTGACGGGAACTGCAGATTTTGACATAGTAGCAAAGGCTGGAGACAAGAATATATCTGTGACATATTTAAATAGAGACAGAAAGTCTAATGATACTGCGGTGTACTTGCAAACAGATCGTTTTAGCGATTCAACAAAATCAAAAGCAGCCGGAGTCGAAGTTGTTTTAAAAGCAAATTCTGCATCTGATGCGGGAGTTGTGATAGGGTCAACAATACAGACGACTGTCGTAAGTGTCAATAATGTAGGAAACTCGCAACAGACTAAAATTGGAAAAGGTCAGTTTGTACTCTCTGCAGGCAGTAAATCGGCTAATTTTAAAAATATATCACAATTAAAGCCAGGACAGAATGTGAGTATAACAGCCGTGAATAAATCAAAAGACACAAACTGGGCAAATGTAAAATCAGCCATAGGTATTTATATGACCCTTATGGAAAATGGTCAGCACAACCAGACTTACTACAATACCTCTGATATTCATCCCAGAACCGGTTTGCTGACCGCTTCCAATGAAAATACTGAGTTTATGCTAAGTGACGGTAGGAGAGCGGGGCATGCCATAGGTATGAGGTTTTCACATATGGTGGATTATGCCAAGAGTAAATCATATCCGAATCTTTACAATTTTGATGGTGGCGGTTCATCTACTATTTATGTAACATTACCGGGAGACGAAAATGCAACTCTTTTAAATAAACCTTCAGATGGTAGGGAGAGATCTAATAGTAATGCCCTGCTATTTGTAAGACCTCGTCAGAATGGGAGCAGCGCTCAGAAACTTCATGTATATGGAGAAGATTTTTCAAATAATTCAGTAGTCTTTCTAGGAGAGTCTATTAATCTGGTCACGAAGGCTACCGACAATTCCTATAATCCTGTGGCGATAAATGCTGATGATTTAAGCTACTCAGTAGAAGGAAATATAGGAAGCATGGATGCAAGCGGTAAATTTACTGCAGGGCTCGTGAATGGAACGGGGACTGTTACAATAAAACATAACCCAAGCGGAATCAGTACCAGGTACAATATAAAAGTAGACGGTACTATAACCGGGATAGAAGCTTCAAAACCGGTGCTGAATTTTGCTTTAAATGAAGTGGAAAAGCTTGAAATCTATGGAATAGCCGGAAATAGGAGAATTCTGATACCGGCTTCACTTCTCACTTACGGAGTAGATAATGCAGATATAGGCAGTATTTCATCAACCGGAGTATTTACTGCAGGCAGTGGTAAAGCAAAGGGAAGCATCAAAGTGAGTTATGGAAACCTTAGCGTAGATATACCTGTTGAAATAGGTAAGGAGCCTGTTCTTTTAAACTCATTTGATAGGGAACTGGCTAAAGATAATTGGCAGTGGAGATTTTTCAATGACAATGGAAGAAGGGGCGGCAGTGCATCTGCTTCTATTAATACAAATCCTGAGTATATCAAATCGGGTAAAGGGTCTCTGCGCATAGATTATGATTTTGAGACAAGACCTGCTACAGGAGTGGTTGCAATAGAAGTCGGTCCAAGTAATGGATATGGAAAGCTTGAGGGTTATCCAACTGCGATTGGTACTTGGGTGTATGGAGATGGCAGTGGAATGTGGCTCAGAATGCAGCTTAAACCTCTAGATTATATTGGAGAAGTCTATATTGACTGGACAGGATGGAAGTATGTGGAGATACCAATACCTTCAAGTTCAAAGCATCCTTATGAACTGGTCTGGGGAATCAGAATGGTCTGTGAACCGGATAGTGCATACAATAATACGAAGGGCAGCTTGCTCTTCGATGATATATCGGTATTATACGGAAGTAGGACGGAAAAACCTGAGATATGCAGAGTTGAGAGAGTATTTGGTTCTGACAGATTTAAAACTGCAACTGCCATCAGTAGAACATACGCCGATTCCGCAGATACGGTAATTCTTGCAAATGCACACAATTATCCTGATGCACTTGCAGGAGCGCCGCTTGCAAGTATATTAAATTCGCCTATCTTGATTACAGGTAAAGATAATTTGCCGGATGATATACTATCAGAGATAAAAAGATTAAATCCAAGCAATGTACTTCTACTTGGAGGAGAAAACAGCATAAGCATGGGAGTCTCCAAAATACTGACTCAAAATGGATATAATGTAAGAAGAATATCCGGTACAAACAGATATGAAACCTCAGTTGAAATCGCTACAGTTTTAAGAGACGGTTATAAATCCAATACAATTTGTTTAGCCAGTGGTGAAAATTACCCTGATGCTCTTGCGTTGACACCTGTTGCAATAAGTCAAAAGTCTCCAATATTATTATCGGGCAAAGATAGACTCGATAGTTTTGTAAAACAGTCTATTATGGATTGGGGCATAGATAGAATTGTAATTGCCGGAGGACCTAATACGGTTTCAAATGAGGTTGAAGAAGAGCTTAGATCTCTTGGTATAACGGTTACAAGACTCTACGGCAAGGATAGATACGATACATCGGTTAGTATTGCAAAATCGGGACTTACAGATATCAAATCTGCTTTTATTACCGATGGCAGCAATTTTGTAGATGCACTTACTGCCGGTCCTTTGGCAGGAAAGAATAGTGGTGCCATACTGCTAAGCTCTAAGACTGAGCTGCCGGGAGTAGTTAAATCCTATTTAACTGATGCGGGTATAAAAGATATAACTGTAATTGGAGGACCTTCCTCCGTGAGTGATTTAATCTTGGAGAATCTTTGCAATATAAGATAGTGTCGTCTAAGATTTGAGTTAAGAGTAATATGAGTAAGTGCTGTACATCATATGAACTTATGCATATGATGTGCAGACTTCAATGAGTTTTAAGTTATGAGATAAATATTTAGTGTAAGTTATAATTGGGTATAAATAAAGAGCAGGAAAAAATATTAAATACTTTACAATAAGTTTATAAAAAATCTTGCAATAGATGTCAACTCGTGTTATAATTCAGTAGTTAGTAAGAATTATTTTGTTTTAAAAGAGGTGAAAATAATGAAAGACGGAATTCATCCTGAATATCACGAAGCAACAGTTACTTGTGCTTGTGGAAATACATTTACTACAGGATCCACTAAAGAAAACCTAAAAGTAGAGATTTGCTCAGAATGTCATCCATTCTATACTGGAAGACAGAAATTTGTTGAGCGTGGTGGTAGAGTAGAGAGATTTAAGAAGAAATATAATAGAGATTAATTTCTTAGGTCTAAAAAAGGTTAGTGGATTTCACTAACCTTTATTTTGTTATAAGGATAATGGAGAATTATGACAGACAATACAATAAAAAGAAAGACTAGTATCGGAGGACAAGCTCTGATAGAAGGGATTATGATGAGAGGTCCCATTTTAACTTCAATTGCCGTAAGAAAACCGAATGGCGAGATTGAGCTTAAAGTAGATAAAACTAAAAGCATCTCATCAAAAATAGGAAAACTTCCCTTTATAAGAGGAATGGTAGGTCTGGTTGATGCGATGAGAATCGGCACAGATGCCCTGATGTATTCAGCATCCTTTTATGAAGAGGAAGAAGTCGAGTCTGATGAAAAAAAGAGCGATGGACTTATGGAGAAAATCTTTAAGGACAAGACGGACAGGGTCATGGAAGTCTTTGCACTGGTTTTATCCGTGGTTGTAGCTTTAGTTCTGTTCTTCTTCATACCTACAACAGTTACTTCGCTATTCAAAAATTATATACAAAACTCAGTTGCCTTGAATCTAATAGAGGGATTGATAAGAATCGCCATATTCCTAACATATATTTCAGCTGTATCACTTATGGAAGATATGAAAAGGGTATTTATGTACCATGGCGCAGAACACAAATCCATATTCTGTTATGAAAAAGGACTTGATTTGACAGTTGAGAATGTTAGAGTTCAGCCTAGACTTCATCCAAGATGTGGTACGAGCTTTTTGTTCTCCGTGATGCTGATATCCATAGTTGTACTATCCTTTTTCGGATGGCCAAATCCATGGGTCAGGATGCTGACTAGATTGGCAGCATTACCGCTAATTGTGGGTATCTCATATGAAGTTAATAAGGTTCTTGGAAGATCAGATAATCCGATTGCAAGAGCACTAGTATATCCTGGACTTTTCATTCAAAAGATTGCCACAGTTAAAGAACCGACCGATGACATGATAGAGGTTGCGATAACGGCTTTAAAGGAAGTAATACCTGAAAATCCGGAGTTGGACAAATGGTAATTTCTGATCTTTTCAAACTATGGGATAATAATGAATTAACGATAGCACTAAATCATTTTTATGGATATAAGAGGGAAGAATTACTTTTAAATCCAAATAGAGAATTAAAACCAGATGAGCTTGAAAAGATGCTCGATTTAATAGAGAAGAGAAAAAAGCATATACCTCTTCAGTATATACTTGGCAAATGGTGGTTCTATGATATTGAAGTCGAGGTTGAAGAGGGAGTTTTGATTCCCAGACCTGAGACTGAAATACTCGTAGAAAAAGCCATAGCTTTAACTAAACCCGGTATGAGGATTCTGGAAATAGGAACCGGTACGGGTATTATAGCAATATCGCTTGCAAAGCATACGAAGTCTGAGATTATTGCAGTAGATATATCTCAGAGCTGTATAGACCTATCCAAGAGAAATGCGAGCTTGAATAATATCAGTGGTATTGATTTTAGAATATCTGATTTATATGAGGCTGTTGAAGGTCTAAAATTCGATATGATCGTCAGCAATCCGCCGTATATAAGTGAAAATGAACGTGATAAACTTGAAAAAGAGCTATCCTATGAACCGGAGATCGCTCTTTTTTCGGGTGACGACGGATTGGATATTATTCGTGAAATTATATATAAAGCAGTTTATCATCTTAACAAAAAGGGTATCATTATAATTGAGATAGGTTTTGATCAAGGTGAAGCTGTTAGAGATCTACTGATAAATAGTAATTTCACCGATATAGAACTCATAAAAGATTACAATGGACTTGATAGGGTGGTTGTCGGTAGATTAGCTGATTAGAATAGTTCAATCGAGGTGATTATTTGGGTGAATATATAGATATATTTATCGCATTTCTTAAAATTGGTGCATTTAGTTTCGGTGGAGGCTATGCAATGATTCCAATGATAAGACAAGAGGTGCTTATTAATAATTCCTGGATGACTGAACTTGAACTGGTAGATATAATTGCTGTATCACAAATGACCCCCGGACCGATTGCGATTAACTTGGCTACTTATTTAGGATTTAAGATACATGGCGTTTTAGGTTCACTTGTGGCGACGATTGCAGTTACATTACCGTCCTTTGTGGTTATGTCTATATTCTACTTGGCTGTTAAGAAACTCGCCGGTAACAAGTATATGGGTTGGTTTTTCACAGGCCTCAAACCGGTTGTAGTCGGGCTTATATTGGCAGGACTGCTTTCCGTAGTAGGGAGCAGTATAATAGATGGCGGTACAGCTATCATACTTTTAATATCTTTTTATTTAGCACATATTAGAAAATGGCATCCCATTAAAGTAATCGGGGTGGCGGCACTTATTGGTTTATTGGCTTATGGAATTTAAATGAGAAAGAGAACATGTTATAATGTTATTTCAAATGTTTAAGGTTTTTTTATCAATAGGGATGTTCACATTTGGCGGTGGTGTTGCAATGATACCCATCATCGAAAAAGAAGTTGTGACAAATAGAAAATGGTTGACGGATGACGATTTTTTAGATGTAATTGCCATGGCTCAAGCATCGCCTGGAGTTATGGCTGCAAACATGAGTATTTTCATAGGATATAAACTGAAAGGTTTTATGGGAGCATTGGTATGCCTTGTAGCGGCAATACTTCCTTCATTCCTAATAATGCTTGCTATAGCCGCATTTTTTGCAGGTTTTAGAGATTTAAAGTTTGTCGACAGCATGTTTAAAGGTATTAGAGCAGCGGTGGTAGCACTCTTGGCATCCTCAGTTCTAATACTATCTACGAAAAGTAATTTTAAATTAATACAATTCGTATTTGTGCTAATCGTTGCGGTGCTCGTAATCTACTTAAAAGTAAGTCCCATTTGGCTTATACTTGCAGGTGGAATAGGTTATATTATTTATAAATTGTTTATTTTGGCAATTAAGAGATAGTACAATTTTAGAGATTTTTTAAGAGTAATTAAGGTAAATATAAATGATATATGTAATATTTTAGGACATGGTATCATTATTTTATTCTCATACAAAAATAGGGGTGAACAAATATGAAAGACAAGTTACTGGCTATTGAGAAGAGGTTCAATGAACTGGAACAGAAGATAATAGATCCTGAAGTTATGAAGGATATGCCTACTTGGCAAAGGTATTGTAAGGAACATTCCGATCTTCAACCTATAATCGATATAGCAAGAGAATATATAGATAATGATAAGATTATCGAAGAGGACAAGCAGATGCTAAATGAAGCGTCTGACGATGATATGAAAGAGCTATTAAAGGAAGAGATCGATGAAAGATCCAAGGCTCTAGAAGTGCAAGAAGAGGAGATTAAAATCCTTCTGCTTCCGAAGGATCCTAATGATCATAAGAATGTTATCGTGGAAATCAGAGCAGGAGCAGGTGGAGATGAAGCCGGACTCTTTGCAGGAGATCTATATAGGATGTATCAGATGTATGCTGATTCCAGAGGCTGGAAAACTGAAGTTATGAGTTTTAGCGACCAGGGAGTTGGCGGAGTGAAAGAAGCAATCTTTATGATCAATGGTAAAGGTGCTTATTCGATGCTTAAATACGAATCGGGAGTGCATAGAGTTCAAAGGGTTCCGACCACTGAATCAAGTGGTAGAATCCATACTTCAACGGCAACGGTTGCGGTACTACCTGAAGCGGAAGATGTTGATGTTGAAATAAACCAGTCGGATCTAAGAGTTGATGTATACAGGTCTTCCGGAAACGGTGGACAGTCTGTTAATACTACTGACTCAGCTGTTAGAATTACACATATACCGACGGGAATCGTAGTTTCATGTCAGGATGAGAAATCTCAGCTTAAGAATAAAGATAAGGCAATGAAGATTTTGAAAACCAGACTTTATGATAAGATGCTTGAAGAGCAAAATGCGGAAATCTCTGAGAACAGGCGATCTCAAGTCGGTACAGGTGACAGATCGGAGAGGATTAGAACTTATAATTTCCCACAAGGTAGAATAACCGATCACAGAATAAATATGACAATTTATCAACTCGAGTCATTCTTAAATGGAGATATCCAGGAGATGATAGATTCACTAATTACAGAAGACCAGACAAAGAAACTGGCTGCAGTAAGCTAAAATGAAGCTTTTAGTTAATAATAGATTGGAAAGGGAAGAACTGATAAAATACTTTGTGCTTTTTGGATTTGCGGTATTTTCAATAGGCATAGGATTTTACTTTTCAACTCCTTCCGAGATTCTTAACGGATTGAAGGCTTTAATAGTACACCATGGACTAGTAGATACAGACGCTTTTTATATAGGCGGAATAGGTGCTGCATTTGTGAATTCGGGCTTGGCAGTTGTAATCAGTCTTGCATTATTTGTATTAACCAGGACGAGGATTGGTTCAGGAGAGATATCGGGCATACTGATGGTATTCGGTTATTCCTTTTTTGGAAAGACTATTTTCAACATGCTGCCACTGACTTTAGGAGTCTACTTCTATGCGTTTTTAACTAAGGACAAGCTCTCGGTTCATTCACCGATGGCCTGTTATGCATCTGCAGTAGGACCCATAGTTTCGGTCCTGGCTTTTCACAATGAGTTTTTAGGTTATGGGAGTTTATTTGCGATTGTTTTCGGTATTATCGTAGGTTTTATTACCGGAATTCTAATAGCTTATTTTGCAAAACTTATGAAGGTTTTGATTAGAGGAAAATCAATGTATGTTGGGGGATTTACAGCCGGAGTAGTGGCGATACTGATGAATTCACTACTTAAAGGGATAGGTCTTGGACATGGTCCTTATGAAAATCCTCCTTTTGTCGACCAATCATATAGCATGCCGCTTGTAATAAGCATGGTATTATTGTTTTTATATTTAATTATTATAGGGGTTATAGGTCATGGCGGACTGGTGTATTCACTTAAGCTTTTAATCGAAGAGAACCCTAAAAGAGATTATGTTAAATCGCATGGTTTTTATGTTGCAATAACAAGTGCAGGTCTTCTGGGTTTAATAGGATTACTTTATTTTTTAATAATGCCCGGAGCAAAAATGCATGGCGAGATGTGGGCGGGTATTTTCACCATGTCTGCATTCTCAGTAATTGGTTTGATTCCAAGATATATCTATCCTTTTATCATTGGTATGGTAGGTGGAGGATTTTTAATCGGAGGAGTAAATGGCATAGTTACAGGCGGAGGGTTTCTCACCGGAGCTATGACCAAAATAGCTGCTAGACCTACAATGATGGGAACTTATGTGGGAAGCGGTATATCACCGGTTACTGAAAAATTTGGATTAAGACAGACAATAGTTTTAGGATTAATATATGGAATAATTACGCCTAATCTGGCGGTTCTACATGGATGGATGAACACGTATAATAGCGGTTTTGCACTTGGACTTGTAGTTATATTATTCTGTACTGAAGAATTTAGACTCATTAATGCCGAGATGGCACTTTACAATAGAATGAACAAATATGGGTTTATGGATAGGTTTAAAGACAAATAGTGAGGTGAGTAAAATACCAAGACAAAAGATTACAAGAGAGATGATTTTAAGCGAGGCATTTGAAATTACCAGAGAATTTGGGATTGACTCTGTGAACACTGGTGTTGTATCAAAATCCTTGGGCTGCTCAGTACAGCCTATATACTCTTTTTTTAAAAATATGGATGATTTGAAAATCGCCATTTACAATAAAACTCATAGAGAATTCAATGACAGATTTAATTCGGGCATGAGTATGGAGACTACCATCTCAGAATATGTGAAATTTGCATATGAAGAGAGAAATTTATTTTCATTACTGTTTTTGGGAAACTTCAAGGAGCTGTATAGTAAATCTAAAAAACTGGATGGCAAAAACGACATTTTTACTGAATTATTAAATGAAGAGAAAAAGGATAATAAAAAGTTTGAACAATTCGTTTTTGCACATGGTATTGCATCACTTATAGTAAATGATAAGCTCGATATGAGTTTTGAAGAAATTAGAAAAAGGATTAAGCGGTTTAATAGTAAAACAGAATAGTGGTTAAGAGTAAAAGTTTCAAAAGTCGTCACGCTTTTTGAAACTTTTATTTTTATTTGAGTTAAATCTGATTTTTTACTGATTTTAAAATGTGAATTTACCGTGTTTTAAAGATGGTGGATACAATTTTTTATTTAAGGGATAAATACAAATGATTTTTATTATATAATTATTATTTCCCATAATTAAGCCGATTATACTTGTATCTATTCAAGTTTAAATATATAATTTATATAGGAGATTATTATAGATAAATAGTTTTCTCTAATGATATAAGACAAAAATGAGGTATATAATTGATAGATTATTTAGCGAAATTATTTATAAAAAGATATAAGGATACAGATGACCCAATCGTTCAGTCGGAGTATATATCTCTGTCCGGATCTTTGGGGCTTGCTCTTAACCTAATTTTATTTGCTTCAAAGCTGGTGGTAGGTTTTATTACCAACAGTATTTCTATAATTTCCGACTCGTTCAATAACCTGAGCGATTCACTTACTTCTGTTATTGCGATAATAGGAGCTTTGGCGAGTAAAAAACCGGCAGATAAGGAGCACCCACAAGGACATGGAAGATTTGAGTATATAGCATCGCTTTTTGTGTCTATGATTATTATGTACGTAGGGTTTGAACTTTTCAAGAATTCCATTTCAAAAATTAGACATCCCGAAGCTTATGATTTCAGTGCACTGGCGGTAGGTGTCTTGATTTTTTCAAATATTGTAAAAGTATATATGTATTTCTATAATACGAAGCTTGCTAAGAGGTTTAATTCTACTCTAAACGACGGAGTAGCTAAGGATAGTTTGAACGATGTTGTAGCCACGACCGGTATTTTATTAGCAGGCATTATTTCTGTGTGGACAGGTAGGAACCTTGACGGAATAGCAGGACTATTGATTTCATTTCTGGTTTTTAAAACGGGTTTGGATTT
>MTKW01001822.1_pt1 | contig 12307 bp, 17 predicted proteins | sample 1042761 | NCBI WGS metagenome assembly MTKW01 (sample SAMN06205366, study PRJNA360243) | anaerobic digester metagenome | biome: Wastewater treatment plant; feature: Anaerobic digester sludge; material: sludge; isolation source: anaerobic digester fed with sludge from wastewater treatment plant ...
ATCGCCGCCTTATAGTCCGGGTCCGATTCGTAACGTTCGCCGTCAATGCTTCGATGCAGTTCCCAATGGCCCCATTCATGCAGCAGCATTGCCACGGCCACTAGCCATTCCGAAAAAGCCGGGTCCGCGCCTGCTTCCGCGCCATGTGTTTGGACGCTCCCGCAATTTTTTGCGGAAGCGTCTCGCCACGCCCTAATTTTGCAATGGAAACTACGGCCTGTGTCTCCCATCAGCTTCCCGAAGTTTATGACGATCGTATTTCTGCCTAGCACCATGAAGCCTAACAGTTCGGCCTCCCTGGGATTCCGCAAGTAAATTTCAGCGCCTCGGAACTCGGCAACGCTTGCTGCCCAATGGAAGAGGCTATGGCCCAACTTGTCCCCCCACGTCCTGTAGTCCGTCACCGGGCTTCCCTCCGAAGACCATGACGTGGCAGCCGATCCAACCGAATGCGGCGGGAGTCTATCGTATGCTGAGCTTCTGCCGAACAGTAGCGGCGTATCCGCAGTCCCAACCGGAGTTCTGTATGGCGACAAGCGTCGAATTCTCTTGGACTCTGAAAAACAGCGTCGGGTATTCATCGTAGTGCCAATGCGCTACTTCTATGTCGCTAGTTCCCCCAAAGCTGTAATAGATTCCATCAAGGCGAGTCGCCATATATGGCCAGCTCACCGTAGTGCTTGTCCGCCGATTGGGAAAACCAAGGCGCTTTACGACGTTCTCTATCGGCAAGCGCTCGTACGAGTTCAGTGTCCACGGGCCCTGAAGCACCTGCACCTGGATCTGAATCGACGAGTTCCCCGCATGCACACTGAACGTTACTGTGCCTTCTGATCGGAAGGTCACGAAGCCATACTCGTCCACGGAGGCCACTTCAGGCGACGAACTCTCGAAGGTTACATCGTAAACCGTACCGTTGACCTGAATGAGGTGGTTCCTTATGTTATCCTCGAGCCCCAGATACAGTGGATACTGCCTACTAGATTCCTTAGCGCAAGTGATAACGTAGGTGGGACCTCCATAGTAGATTGGTACGTCCACTCCGTCGATACTTAGGGTGGCGGTCTGCAATACTACCTTTTCGCCGTATGCCAGCACTTGTGCAACGGCGGGAGCACTACATCCAAAAACGCATAACACAATCATGACCAAAATCGGAATCCTGGCATGTTTCATCCATCGCACCTCCATACGTGAGTTGATAACCGTGCTGTGAGGACACGACTCTGACTAAGTAGTCGCACTCACCGCACAGGGCGAATGGCAACTACTCCGGCGCTACGTTGAGGTACACGTCCCATGTTTCCGGGTTAGCGCTTGTGCCGGCTTTGGACACATACGTCAACTCCCAATCAGGGAATTCGGTGCCGTAGCAGACAATTGATACCCTTTCACCTGCAGGTAGTGAAACGATAGTGGGCGTGATGAAGATTAACGCACGTTCCAGTTTGGGTTTGATCTCGTCAACTCCTTTGAACGAGCACTCACAGAGGAAAACGACACCGTAGCCAGGTAGGTATGTGTTTGCAACGTCATCCATTATGCTCTTAAGCGCGCCTTTGAACATCTCCATGTCTTGCCGAAGGGCGTACCAGTTTGGGGTGGCCTTGGGCTCGGAGGCAGAGACAGCTACCGATCCAAGAAGAAGAAGCGCGACCAGGAGCACCACAACGAAAGAACGATTCACGGTAAATCCTCCTCACACGATGAGTATGCCATGCGGGACTAGGTAAGGGGCGGTGCGAAAAGATGGATTGATCCTTCTTGACGCTCCCGCAATTTTTTGCGGAAGCGTCTCGCCTGCGTTATTACTTACTGATGGCCTTCATAGTCAGCATGAAGCATGGAGAGCCAACACTACTGTCGTAATAGCCGCCAGCGGCGAAGAAATCGCCCATCACCATTACAATCATACCACGAAAATGTGTGTCAAGTGTGGTTGTGGGCACAGGTGCTATTCCCTGCGGTTCAACCCTTTCCCCACGGCCACCATCGCCGCTTTTTGCCCTCTGGCAATGCAGCCCGCGACTGAGCTTCGAGCACGTCCCGCCTCCGCCATGCTTCGGTTTGCGCTTCGGCAAGCTGCGCGATGATCGCTTCCTGCGCAGTAATGCGTTCCCGGAGGAAGTCCGCTTCTTCGCGAGCCGCTGCGAGCTGTTCTTGTGTGTGGGCTAGCAATGCCTGCGCGCCTTGGAGGTTAGCTTCGAGCACAGCCATTCGAGTTGTATCGTCTTGAAGTTCATCGAAAACGTCTTGTCGCGAGACATGCCGCGTCTTGTCTCCGCGTCTTGCGTCTCGTCCCGCGTCTTGTCCTTCGCGTCTTGTGTCTTGTCCCATATCCCTGCTATACGGTGTTTGTGTGTCTTGCCCCGCGTCTTGCGTCTCGTCTCGTGCCATGTCTCGCGTCTCGTTGGCATGCAGGAGCACATACCACTCGTTGCCCGCTTTGCCGCCGGCAAGGGTTCCGCGCCGCAGGCGCTTCCTCACCGCGTCCTCAGATATACCCAGGCGTTCAGCAGTCTCGGCCACCGTCACCCGCTCCACACGTTACACCCCCGCCCAGCCATGTCCCGCCGTTAGTCCGTCAGTTCAACTTCGGTGCCTGTTCCCCCCGCTGTTTTCAGCATAGCCTTGCCCCGAACAGCCTGCCGGCTACTGGGATACAGAGATATAATCAGCGCGCGCCGCCGGAGACGGCTTCGGAAGTCCATCCTCCAGAAGTCCCGCGAGGTGCATTTCCAGCGCCTCGGCTAGACGTGCCCGAACTTTCTCAGGAGTCGTTCCGGTTGCCACACAGCCAGGAACGTCAGGGATATACGCGGAGAATCCCTTTCCCGCCCTCTCTATCACCACAAGGTATTCCATGGTCAGCTCCTCCCTTTTAGTCGAGCTTGCTTGAGGATGCTGTTTAGTGTTCCCGGCGCGAGTTCGTCACTGAGCGCGCCGGCTATGGTCACACGGCCAGGCTTCACGGGATGCTTGAACTGCCTGTGACTGCCCTTTTGAGCTACTATACGCCACCCGTCGTTCTCAATCATCCTGATAACATCCCTAACCTTCACGTTCGGCTACTCCTCGCACGAAATGCCCGCCTGCTCCAACATCGCCGCGAGCGCCTGCTTCGGTATGCGCCAGGATCGCCCAAGGTTCACTCCGGCCAGCCGGCCATCGTCTATCATCCGGCGAATGGTCTTGCGACTGTAACGTAGGTAGTCGGCCACCTCGTCAATCGTGAGCATTTCGGGAAGTTCGGCCCATTCTGTCATGATGGACACCTCCAGCCTTATTATAACCTTGTAGCCCGCTGCGCGTCAATGTCACCCTTGACGGTACATTATGAGCCGTGTTATACTCTCCTCAGATGTTAAGTAAATAACAGTTCTCTTAAGATGGAGGTTTGAATAATGACTTTGGCAATCAGACAAACGGGCAACGTCGATATGTCAGGCGCTACTTCCGATGCGCACCTTATAAGCCTCTGGCTCAATCAGAAAGGCCGCAGAAGCCAGAACACTAAGCGAGTCTATGAGCACGAGGTGACGCGGTTCCTAGACATCGTCCAGAAGCCTCTCAGGGCCGTAACGGTCGTAGACATGCAGGGCTNNAACCTCCGAGACTATACGATCGCCGCCTTGATCCTGAAAACGGGCCTCCGCGTCAGCGAATGCGCCAGCGTAAACCTGGGCGACATCTATGAGGACGTTTCCGGAAACCACGGCCTGCGGGTCATAGGTAAGGGCGAGAAGGTCAGGAAGGTCAAACTGACACAAGACTTGATGGGCCTGATAAACACCTACGTGGAGGAGACGGGCCGCGTCTGGCTAGACGTAGAAGCGCCCCTTTTCTTGAATCGCTTCGGAGAAAGGCTTTCGACGGTCAGCATATGGAAGGTTATCAGAGCAGGCGCTGAGGAAGCAGGGATCGCCAAGAAGGTTACGCCGCACACGCTCAGGCACTCGTTCGCCACTCTCGCCGTGTGTGGAGGCGCTACACTCGCCCAGGTGCAGGAAGCGTGTGGGCACTCAGACATTCGCACCACGCAGCGTTATGAGCACAGCGCGAAGGCCCTCGCCGACACAGCGTCCGACTATGTTCGCCTAGCGGTTTGAGAACACCCGCCATGCCGTGAGCATGACGAAGGGCCGGGTTAATCGCCCGGCTTTTTTGTTTGCGACACCGCCTGTTGATCCCGGTGTTACCACGCACACAGGGCCGAATCTGTTTGCGTTCTGTTTGCAGTTTGTTTGAATCGAGCAGGGTAGTCGCTCGCCTTTTTGTCTGCAACCCGGTTGCATCCGGTTGCAACACCTTGTCCACACCTCTCGCAGCCATTGCCGGGTCTAGCTTGCATGAAGACGTGTCCGCAGCCCTGAAAGTGTTCCATTTTGTACCACAGTCCAGCCCGGTCGAAGGATGTCGCACCTTTTCCGGCTATTCGGGCTTTGAGCAGGCATATGGGAGGTTCCTCAATGCCGAGACTGTGACATTTTGCGACATATCCCGCTTGCGTTTTGTTTGCAGTTTGTTTGCATTCGAGCCGGCGCGCCTGCCTGTTCTGCGCCTGCAAGCAGGCACAGGGTTCCCTGTCCGTCACTAGCGCGCGAGCCGTCTACATAGAGCAAGCACACCCCCTGAGCACCCCCCTCCCCCTATGGAGCCGTAGGCGAGCATACCCCCCCCTCACGTGTGGGCCGTCGTAGGTGCTTGAGCCTGTCGCTTCGGTCTGTGCTGCAGCCGCGTCTCTCGAAGCATGGGAGGGATACCCCCCTCTATGCTTCTGAGGGATGTTTTTTCGCACTGAGTCGCCCTTCCGGTCGCGGAAACGGTTCGCCTGCGGTTTTCCGTCACCCCCTGCTTTTAGGGAGGCTAAAAACTCGCCGAAACTGCTGGTGTTTTGCTGGTGTTTTGCTTGCAAACTGCTTGCATTCTGCTTGCATTCGCGCACCCTTTTTTGTCGCCGGTTCGGTTCGCCGGTTCGCACCTCCAGCACTCAGGAGTAACACTCTGAGCCGCGAGCGGATCGCCGCGCCGCAAGCCCTAAAATACCCCGCCATGCGCCCCTCTGCGCCTCTGTGGGACGTGCTAGGGCCATCCATAGGGGTTCTGTGTCTCGTGCTGTTTGCGCGCGTCCTGGAGGCGTGTGGCGCGTCACCCGCCGCATTTCTGTTCCGGTATGTTCCGCTTCGCACCTAGAGCACTGAGCAGCCACACCCTGAGCGCTCTCAGAATGAGTTCAGCATGTCGGTGAGCGCGCGCGACCTGCGAATGCTCGCCGCGTCCGTGTTACCTGTGGAGCCTGCTCGTTCACTCAGGCCCACCTGTTTGAGCAATGCCATGCCCAGACTCGCCCTGTCCTTCGTGCTCAGTTCCTCCGAGTTCATGCCTGCCTCCACTGCATCTAATGCCGCGCCCACCATGTTTCTGAGTCTGTCCGCGCCTGCGTCTAGCACCTCTTGCCGAACACTGTTCAAAGCCGCGATGAACTCAGGATCGCGGTTCGCCCATTCGGAAATTGTCTGCCGGCTAACGCCCACCGCGTCAGCCGTCGCCGTCACGGTCTCGCCGCTTGCTAGGAGCAAGATCGCCTGTTCCTGGGCCGCCGTCAGGCTTTTCGGTTCCTCTGCTTCCCTGCGTTTCGCCATGTCTCACACCCCCAAACCGTCAAGTTGTGTCGGGCTATGTCAAACCTGCGCCGGCGCGCCGGGTTAGAATAAATCAGCCGGCCCTTTAGGGAGTCCGGAAATTCGCCTCGCGTCCCCTTTTTACTGCGTCCGAAAACTACCCCGAACACCTCGCAAAACTCGCAAAACTCCCGCCCTGGTCAGGGCCGTTTCCGCTCGATGCCGCCAAACAACGAACGTTGTTCCATGCCGCGCGAGTCGCGCAGGGAATGCGGATCGCGCGCCGCCGGTTTCATCTGAGCGCCGCAGCGACATTTCACCTCTGCCCGCGCCATCACCTGGAGCCGCGAGCCGCAGCGCGCACACACAAACAGCACCAGTTCGGGTTCTGCCATGCCCCGCGCCTCCTTCGCTGTTTTGCCCACTGTTCTCAGTGAAAATCGGCCCTCCAAAACGCCCTGTGCGGGCCGTAAACCCTTGCCCCTGAGTCATTGCACCTGTGCGTTATAATCGCGCGTCCTAGAGCCGTGTGGCGAGCCGCGCAATAGCGCGTTTACCTGGGCTTTTGCTGTCGCGCGTCATTCTTCCGGTTTAGAGCCGACGCGCCCGCCCAGGAGCTTCTTTGCTTCGTGAATCTGCTTCAGCCCCTCAGCGTTCAGCCCGCCGCCGCCAAGCGCCCGCAGTTCCTCAGCCGTATAGGTGACATACCCCGCCGGCGCGTGAGCCGCCGCCGCTTCGTTATCTGCAAACACCACGTATTCCCCCACCGTGTTCGAGAAGTTCAGCCTCCACCCCGCCCCGCGCGCCGCGAAGGGCGCTCCGGGTTCAGAATCGCCTGGAGCGAGTTCGAGCCGGCCAAGTTTGGCCCATGCCTCGTTCGCGTCTTTGCAGCCGCCGTAGGTCGCCGCGTCCGCGAAGGACACTCCATGCCCTCGCGTGTAGCCCTCCAGGGCGAGTTTTTGCCATGACTCCTGCCCTGTTTTGTCCGCGTCCAGGCACAGCACCACCTGCCGCGCCCGCAGCCATTCCCACCGCATACCGTCCACGCCGAACACAGCCGCCGCGTTCGCATAGCCCGCCGCAATGAAGCTGATCGCGTCGAAAGCGCCCTCGGTTATGTAGCACTTTTCAGACAGGAGCGCCGGCGCGTTGAACATCCCTTTGTGCCCCGGAAGGTGATCGTGCCTCAGGTTCTCCGGCGCTTCCCCCACCGCCCGGCCATAGAGGTTCACCACCTCGCCCGCCGGGTTCGTGTGTGGGAACACCACGCGCCCGCAGCGCCCGCGCCCTAGCCATCGCCCAGGAACCGCATACCCCACCCCCACAGATTGAGCAAGGGCCAGAGATATGCCCCGGCCCTTCAGGTAGTCCTCCCCCGGCGAGCCGGCAAGCGCCGCCTGATATTCCTGGAGCCGTTCGGCGAGTTCAGGCTTTGCGACGGGTTCGGGTTTTGGCTGTGGTGGAGCCGCCGCCGGCACGGTTCTGCTCGCGGTTCTCCGTGCGCGCCCTGACGGTTCCAGGCCCACCATCGCCGCCGCCTCGCGCAAGGCTTCGCCGAAATTCAGGTTGTCTGCGCGTTGTAGGAACGCGAGTCCATCGCCGCTGCCGCAGCCGGCGAAGCATTTCCATGCCCCGGTTTGCACGTTGAAGCTGAAAGACGGGCTGCGGTCATCGTGGAAGGGACACCTCGCCTGCCACCACTCGCCGCGTCCCTTCTTGATGTTCTCAAGGCGCGGTTCGTAAACCTCAGCCCACCGCCCCGCCATGCGCCGGCGAAGTTCCTCCACGTCATACATGCACAGCTTCCTCCAGCAGCCTGCCGAAGTCAGGCTTGAAGATCAAAGGCACTCCTCCCAAATCCACGTCGCCGAAGCGGTTCTTCCTCACTACGAGTTTCACCGCGCGGTTAGGATAGATCGCCGCACTATTCCTGTCGTTCACCAGGAACATTACTGTGTCGCCCGTGTATTCCAAGGCGCTGGATTCGGCCAGACTGAGAAACTGCGCTGTGTCCTGCCCCTGCCGGTTCTGACTGCTCACAGCTATAACAGGTATCCGCAGCGGGTTCGCGAGTTCGTCGCGCAGTTCGCCTATCAGCCTGCCTATGTCATGGCGAAACTCGCCCCCGCCCTGGTAACGCCCGCCAGCCCACCGCTGCGTGTAGTCCACCACAACGAACGCGGTTTCAGTTCCATGCCGCTCCATCGCCTGCATCGTTCTTGCCCTGAGTTGCGAAACGGTCATGGTCGCCGCGCCCTCGATGAAGTAGAGCGCGCGCAGCCTCTCGGCCCACTCTTGCCGCGCCCGGTCCAGTTTCGCAAGATCGCCAAAACCTTCGGCATACTCCTTCTGCGGCAATCCTGCCGCCGCGCACAACGTTTTCAAGGCGAGCCGTTCAGGTGTTTCATCGAAGGTCAGAAACAGCGCAGGTATGCCGCGAGCCGCCGCCTCTCGCGCCCATTGCAAGCATAGAGTTGTTTTGCCTGCACCGGGTTCTGCCGCGAGAACATGCAGGCCCGTCTGTAGCCCGCCTATGAGCTTATCCAGCTTTGGAATGCCTGTCTGAAGTCCGAGAGGTCGCCCCTCGGCGCGAGCCTCGGCCACCGCCTGCGCGTTCGCCATGATCGCCGGCAATAGCTCCACGAAGCTCCTTGCCTCGCCTATCCTGTCGCCCGCCGCGAGCCGCGCCGCCGCAAGAGCCGCTTCGACACGGCTTATAACGTCCGTCACGTCCCGGTTCTCAGCGAGTCCGTCCCGCAAGCCATCCAGGGCCACGGCCAGGAGCCGCCGCTGATAAAGCGCTATCACCTGCCGCGCAGCCTCGCCCACGTCGCCCACGGATTCACCGTCAACCTTCGGGAATGCCTCGCGTTTCGCCGCCGCCTGCTCCATCTGCTCGTAAAGCGCCCGGCATTCTCTGCTTGAGAACATCGCAGCGTTCAGGTTTGCGAACTGAACGTCGGCCCAGGTGTCAGGATTCAGGGAAGCGAGCAGGCGCGTTTCGAGAACCGGATCGCTGTTCGCCGCTGCTGGCGAGAAGGTTCTTTCGGCCATGATTCGCCCTCCGTTCGTTACAACAAAAACAACAGTTGGTTGTATTTTGAGATGCGCCCAAACGGACTGTATAATCCCTGCTATGTCCGTGTTTGACGCTCATTTTCGCCCGTTTTGCCGTCGCCGCCGTTTTTGAGCGCCGGCAAGCCTCGAAACGCGGTTCTAGCAGCCTAATTCTAACGCGCGCGCCTGGGCGCAAGCCCGAAGGCGCGCAGGAGGTTTACTAGTATACTAGTACGTTTTTGGCCCTCGCCGTTTCCCCAGCTCAATGGCTGTATACAGAGATGTATCGTACCGCCTATCCGTAAGATCGTACCTTGTATCCGCGAGAACGTACCTTGTATCCGGGAATTTTGTTGTATCCAAAAACGCCATTGTAGCTGCGGTTAAGACGCTTTTCAGACATAAAATCGAATACAACCGCTAGTTGTATTTCACACAACCGTTGGTTGTAACGAACGCAGGCGCTTTTGTTGCCTTGTGTTCAGCGAGCGCCTGCCGTGTTCGATTGAGGATACGTGTCGCGGCCTCGTCGCCGAACAGCCATGACGCTTCACCCCTTCCGGCCGAGGTTGCCCGCTCGGCGACTCTGGATGCCCGGACACGTCGAGAGGGCCCAAGCGAGAGAGCGGAGGGAGGGGCCGATCACCGCAGACGCTCCGGCGCGCCTGCTGCGTCCACAATGGCGTAGATCCAGAATCCGATGAGCACCAATCCAGCGAGTAGGTGCCCGAATCCGAGACCGGATCTATCCCAGCTGCTAGCCCATGGATACAGCTCGGACCTAGCGCTAAGAGATGTCATGATCCAGCGCCCATAAAAGAACCCGCCGACCACCCAGCCGGCGACCATGGCCATGCCTTTGACGATGTCGCCCGCGTATATCTGGCCCAGTCCGGGCAGCAGGACAGAGAACGCCCCAGCCAGCCCGCAGCGATGCGAAAGCGCCTGGTTGCTGATATCCGACAGGCGACTCTCAGTCCGCTTGATCAGCTTATCGGTTTCGCTGGCCTCGGGATCGGATGCCGGGCGTCTCTCCGTATGAGGCGCAATCGGAGCGGATGAGATGTTCAACTTGCGCGGCAGCTCAGCGGAACACCTGGAGCAGAATCCGCTGAGGTCGTTGTTAGCTGTGCCGCAGTCGGGGCATATCTTCAAGGCGATCACTCCTTAGTGAGTCTCGAATCCAAATACTCCGTCCCGTTCCGCGAAGAAGATGTATGTGATCTCCTGATACACGACCAAAGTCCTCTCTGTGGCCCCGATGCCTCCAATGCTCACCAGCACTCGATGACGCCCAGGAGGGTAGTATGCGACGAGGTAGTTTCCGGGACGGATTGTGCCTTGCTGAAGAGTGATAGTGTAGTTTGACGTATTGTAGATCCTCACGGCATATGGAGTGGTGTCGGCGGGTATGTCAAAGTTCAGCCTGCATGTCACAACCGAAGCCTGATTGGCCTTCACTGTGACGGGGACAACAGTGTCAACGAAGTTGCGGCGCGAAACGCGCAGCGAATAAGTGCCTGCAGGGACGTTTTCGATCACGAACTGGCCGCTATCCGAGTCTGATTCCGCCGCGAGTTGCGTGCCATCCACAGTGATCATCGCTTCTGCGACGCGATACCCGGTCTCGTTCGCCACCTTGCCTGTGATGGTGCCGACCCCTCCGTTACTAGGGCTGCATCCCGCTAGCAGAAAGGCTGTAAGCAACGCGAGCAGCCTGATGGCCTTCCGGTTATCCACGGCAGTCAACTCTCCCTTCGTTCTTTCTTGCGCAACAACCGCGCCTTTCTCTTCCTGAATGGTTCGGCGTCGGCGTGAAACGCGTGCCCTTCGATCTGTTCAATGGCGCGATCGCAAACCTGAATAGCCTCGTCGAGTTCGCCGAATCTCTCCAATAGGATCGCGGTGCGCTCGAAGTATGCGGTGCCCTCGGGAGCGAAGGCGGCCAGTATCGCTTGATAGACCGTCAGGGCCTCAAACGGTCGGGACTGGCGTTCGAGTTCACGCGCCAGTTCGTAGGCCTTCGAGTAGACAGAGAAGTCGGGCTTGTACCTGGCTCGCTTGCGCAGTGCTTCTGCGTTGACGGCCAGATCGAGGTCCATTCCATCGGCGCGCAATCGCTTCCCTCCTACGATCCGAGCCGGCTTCGCTGCCGACCTGTCGCGTGGCATAGCCCTAATTCCTGAAGCCTGATGTCCATCGCCTCGACCGATACCCCAAAGCGCCGTGCCATCTGCGCGGGGCTAAGCTCTGCGGATGCCATGTCTTTGACAGCGCAATCAGGCATCAGCAGCGCGGCTGCGAACCTGTTAGCCTGGCGCTCCTCGATTATCTCTGGCGCCGATAGCTCTCGTTCCCGGACGCTGTAGAATAGCGGCCTCAGTTCAGTAGAGCCGCCAGTATATGAGAGATGATGGTACAGTTCATGCGCAGCCGTGAACCTGCGGCGCGTGGGCGCATCCCTAGCGTTAAGCAGAATCACAGGCACGCCTTCGACGCGGACGTACAAACCGTTGAACTTCGAACTAGCTTTGATGCAATGGATGTCTATTCCGTGAGCTCTGATAATTCGGTAGATATCAACTGGAATAGTAGATGAATGAGTGCGCGTCACGTTGGCCAGATCGGCGATAGTTGCTCTAGACACAACAGCGGCCTCCTGGTGCGTGCGCCGGGCGGCGTAGAGACTGTGAAAGGCGCAGCGAGCATATTAGAAATAGAACATACGTTCTGTCTACTACTTACGCTCTTTGCGTTGTTTCTCCTTCCGAATCTGTGAGAGTTTCCATTCAATGAAGTTCGAGATCTCCTGCCGGTCCTCCGGCTCCAGGTCAAGCCACCAGGTCCCGCGGGCGAGACCTGCCAGCTCGGAGGGCATGCGGTCGGCGTCATCGGCAGGGCGCACTTCGTGGTCCACTGCTGGCCCAATGCCGAGGAGTTCCCCGATTGTTACACCCAGAGCATCTGCGATCTTCCGCATAGTCTCCGCAGTCGGGCTGTTCTGGCCTCGTTCGATGTAGCTGAGCGAGGACGCTGAGATATCGGCCTTCTCGGCTACGGCCTCAAGCGTCATTCCTTTGCGGTTTCGTATTTCGCGTATATGCGGGCCGAGGTAATCCATGAGCGTCCTCCTTTCACTATTCTGAGTCTATCATAAAGGAATCCTGACGGCGCTTAAGAATACTGTTGACACGCGAGGGCGCCTTCTGTATACTGAATTACAGAAGACTGAAACGATGGTCCGTTTTGTTCCGGTATGTTCCGCTTCGCACCTAGAGCGCTCAGCAGCCGCATACTGAGCACTCTCAGAAGGAGTTCAGCATGTCGCTGAGCGCGCGCGAGCTGCGAATGCTTGCAGCGTCCGTGTTACCTGTGGAGCCTGCCCGCTCACTTAGGCCCACCTGTTTGAGCAATGCCATGCCCAAACTCGCCCTGTCCTTCGCACTCAGTTCCTCCGAGTTCATGCCTGCCTCCACTGCATCTAGTGCAGCGCCCACCATGTTCCTCAGCCTGTCTGCGCCTGCGTCCAAAGTTTCCTGCCGAATACGGTTCAGCGCCGCGATGAAGTCAGGATCGCGGTTCGCCCATTCGGAAATTGTCTGCCGGCTAACGCCCACCGCGTCAGCCGT
>MTKW01017151.1_pt1 | contig 12289 bp, 9 predicted proteins | sample 1042761 | NCBI WGS metagenome assembly MTKW01 (sample SAMN06205366, study PRJNA360243) | anaerobic digester metagenome | biome: Wastewater treatment plant; feature: Anaerobic digester sludge; material: sludge; isolation source: anaerobic digester fed with sludge from wastewater treatment plant ...
TTGTTGCCCCTGAGATGCATAGGCGCGTACATCTTTATCGTCGAGGGCGATCTCGAGATCGTCGCGATGCGGTCCGTAGGAGGTACTGCCCCTCAACAGATCGTCACGGCGCGCCGTTTTAAGGCGTTCCAGGTATTCCGTGGCAATCTGCTCCTCGGCGTCGAGCTTCGCGCCAAATGAGCGATAGCGAAGCGAGAGCGCTTCTTTGCCACCTGTTATGTCGGATAGCGCGACATTGGCTTTTGTCTCAATCACTTTGGCAAAAAACTGCCGCGTCGCCATTACATAGGCACCGGCTTTGGCCAACTGCTCATCCCAGATGTCGAGTTGCAGCATATCGTTGTCATCTTCCATTTGCCGATCGCGGATCTGCTTTAAAAGCTTGTTTCGTTGATGTAGTGTCTGTTGATAAATGGACAGTTCGCGAAAATAACGCGGGCGTATCTGAGAGATCAGAAGATCGAGGAAACGTCGTCTTTCAGCAGGACCGTCTTTGACGATGGAGAGATCCTCCGGTGCAAAGATCACGGCATGAAACAGACCCATGAGGTCGGCCACACGGTTTAGCTGTATGCCGTTATAAGTGATGGTGCGTTTTAGCTTTTCCTGATCGTAGCGGATCGTCAGCGACTCATCTTCATCTCTGTCTGTCACATATTCGATATCGACCTGATACGCGCTGTGGCCGCTCTTAACGAGCTCACTGTCCTTGCCGGTGCGGTGCGATCTGGCACAGGTGCAGAGAAACACCGCCTCCAGGATATTCGTTTTGCCCTGCGCGTTTTGTCCATAAAACAGCGCGATGCCGTTTTCAAACGCTAATCGTTCGGCCTCGTAATTTCGAAATGTCTCCAGCCCGAGTGAGGAAAGACGCATCAGCGGCGTAGCGGCAAGATCATGTAGGCGTAGCGGTCACCTTCCAACGGCTTGATCACACTCGGTCCGACGCTTCCGGAAAACTCGATCTTTATCTCTTCATCCGGTACCACTTTCAAGATGTCGATAAAGTACTTCGGATTGAAATCGATATCGAAACGCTTGCCGGTCAGTTTCACCTCAATATCTTCTTCTGTCGTACCGACGTCGGTTCTGGCCGATACCTGCAGTTCGCTGTCCGATGTGCTGACAAACGTCACCGGGAAGCGTTTGCTCTCCGATTCGATGATCAAGGAGGCGCGCTCACAGGCAGCCAACAGGTGACTCGTGTTGATCACGAGGCTCGATTCAGCTGAACTCGGAATCAATCCCTTGTAGTTCATAAATTCGCCACGGATCAGGCGCGAGACGAGACGCGTCTCTTCCGAATCGAACAGAATATGATTATGTGAATAGTAAATAGAGATGTCGCCTTCGACGTTCGGCAGCACTCTGGCCACCTCATTCATCGCTTTGGCGGGGACGATGAAGGATACCGATTCCTCCTTCGCCTCGACCTCTTCGTGTCGCACAGCGAGGCGGAAGCCGTCGACCGCCACCAGCGTCAGAACACCGTTTTCCAACACGACGTTCACACCGTTCAATATCGGTCGGCTGTCGTCGGTGCTGGCCGAAAACGCCGTCTGACGGATCATCTCGATCAGTTTATTCTGCGGCACTTTAAGCAGTCTTGCTTCTTCGACAATCGGAATCTTCGGATAATCGAGAGCGGAGAGTCCTCTCAGATGAAAGACACTGCTGCCGCTTTCGATCGTGATCATCAAATTGTCATTGACCTCAATCTTGACCGTATCTTCAGGCAACTTTCTGACGACGTCACCGAGAAGTCTCGCCGCGATAACGACTTGACCTGGCACCAGTACTTCTGCCGGCATCGTATGTTCAATACCGGTTTCCGAATCATACCCGGTCAGCTTTACGCTGTCGCTCGCTTCAAACAAAATGCCTTCCAAGATACTCAATGTCGTATGAGTACCGACGGCTTTTTGTACCGTATTGATCGCATCGACAAACAAACTTCTGGAACATATGACTTTCATGAGGTCTCCTCCGCGTAGGCGTCAGCCTATCTCTATAGCTTTTATCCTTCTTTATTGTTATGGTCTGTCAATTCTGTCAATAACTGGAATTGACCCGACCGTCTCTACTTTTCCGATGTGAATCGTTCGTCAGCTTTCTTGTGAATGACTGATCACTTTGTCAACACGACTCACATATGTCTGTTCTTCACACGGTTTCCACACGTCTATTCACACGGTCTTTTGCACAAGCGTGTGAATTTGTGAACTAACCGAGCCTCGCCTCAATCGCCGTCACATGCTCCAGGAGATGAGTGTTGCTCTTCAAATCGTCCTTGATTTTATCATAGGCATGTATGACGGTTGCGTGGTTTTTGCCCCCGAATGCATCGCCGATTTCCGCCAATGTCATGTTCGTTTTTTGACGGCAGAGGTACATCGCGATCTGACGCGGCAGGACGATATCCTGACTGCGTCGCTTCGACATCAGATCGGCGATCGTCACGCCGTAATAATTGGAGACGATATCCATCACGTGACGGCTGTCGATCACTTTTACGGCACCTGGCTGCACGATGTTTTTCAGTACATTCTGTGCGACTTCAAGTGTAATCGGTGCACCGAGCTGAGAGATCGCGGTCAATGTCTTAAATGCGCCTTCCAGTTCACGCACGTTGCTCGAGATGTTCTTCGCCATATATTCAATGACATCCAACGGCATATGGATCTGATGTGTTTCTGAAAGATTGTTCAGGATCGCCACCCTCGTCTCGTAATCGGGCGGTTGAATATCGATCGTGTAACCGCTCGAAAGGCGCGTCGTGATCCTATCTTCGAGCGTCGTCAGACTCTTCGGCGGTTTATCACAGGTTAAGGCGACGTATTTGCCCGATTCATGCACCGAATTGAAGGTGTGGAAGAACTCTTCTTGCATTTTTTCCTTGCCCTCCAAAAACTGGATGTCGTCGATCAGGAGAAAATCGGCCTTTCTGTACTTGTTTCTGAACTCTTCGAACCGGTTGCTCTTGATGCAGCCGATGTATTCGTTGACAAACTGCTCGGTCGGGATGTAGATCACGAGCTTGGACGGCATCATCTTTTGCACATGGTTACCGATCGCATGCAAAAGATGCGTCTTACCGACACCGGACCCGCCGTAAAGATAAAGAGGGGAGAACTGATGTGCGTGTTGGTTGGCCATCGATTGACTGGCCGTGTAAGCGAGCTCATTGCCGCCACCGACGATGAAATTATCGAATGTCAGGTTCGGATTCAGCAATAAACGTCTTCCACCCGGTGCACTTTCTGCCACCGGCGCCGTTTTCGACTTGCCGTTTCGTCGTTCTTCGACCTCGTCGACACCGACTTCCACCACAACGTCGAACGGTTGACGACTGACTCTGGTAATCGCTTTTCGAACGAGCGGCATATAATCTTCGATATGCTCGCGGATCATATCATCGGGAACCGAAAGCGCGATCGTTTCATCGTCTTTCAGATAAGGTTCAACCTTGGTAAACCAGGTACTAAATGAGAGCGCGCTGACCTGTCCCTGCAGATATTCGTCGCACGCCTGCTGCCAAATTCTCTTTGCCTGCGTAGGCATCATACATCTCACCGCATTTCTTTTTGGTAGGAGTTATGTTAACAGAAACCGGCTCAAGTTGAAAGGTCAAAATGCCTAAGAGCACGACGTTTTCAGAGTTATTAACAAATTAACTGTGGTGGATTCTGTGAATTTAGCTTTCCACATTGTTAATAACTTTGTGAGTAACTTCCGCTAATGTCGAGCCGGCAAGTGATCGACAAATCGCTGCACAAATGTTCGACGTTAATAACCGAGACGCGTCAAATGCGCCTCCAGAATTTTCCTCTTTTCGGTTAAGTTATCAAGCGTGATCTCATCCATATTCTGGCGACGAAGATACGCTTTGGTCGCTTCCACGTCTGCTTCGAATCCACCTTTATCCAAGAGCACCGCCGGCTCCATCAAGAGCAGATCCGCCTTTTCGGTCACGGCAGCCAGCTGCTGCCAGGCCTGCATCAGTTGATGTTCTTCTTTTAATTCATCGAGCAGGGCGGCGAGCGTCCAGGTGCGGTTCGTCTCGGTCACCATCGCTTTTAGCTCAAAGCGCACCTGATTGTCTCTCAAGGCACCGAGAAACTGTCGCATCACCTGATCGTCCATACCGGAAAAGAGCAGTAAACCCGGGGCATCCGGATCAACCGCTACCTTCGTTTCGGGCAGGGAGTGGACGAGCGTCTCGATCGTTTTATCGGTTTCTCCTTTGTCGACGAGGCGTAGACGGTAATTCAGGTACGATTCGCCTTCGCGCATGAAGATGACGCGACGGTCGTCTTCCGTCGCTCCGTAGACGAGTATGACAGCAGGTTCTTTGGTCATTAATAATCCTCCGTTAAATCAGGCCGAGCGTTGCCAGCATCTTCGCGGTGCCGTCTTCGGCCAGGGGAAGCGCGATTTTGTCGCTTACTTCTTTGGCGGCGCTCTGACCGCAGGCCATGGCGATACCGACATCGGCGCGCTCCAACATGTCGATGTCATTCATCGAGTCGCCGAAGGCGTACGTGTACGCGTCACCGATCAGACGCTCCAGCGCTTCCATGCCGGTCGCCTTATTAAAGCCGTGGGGAAGTCCTTCTCGCACCTGATGCGGGTAGAGAATAAAGGTCAGGATATCGGCCAGGGCATCTCTGACGTACATGTCCTTTTCCTCCGTCGTCGCGACATAACTGATCTTGTTCGCCAGGACGGCTTCCTGTGTCAGGGTACGCAGGCTGTGGTTCGGATTAAACAGGTGGCGCGAGCTTTCGACGACGTCCGGATCGAAGCCGACCTCCTCGAAATAGACATGCTCCGGCCCCTCCATGATCATGTCGAGGCGCGCCTCGCGAAACGCTTCGACGATGCGGCTCGCTTCTTCCTCGGAAAAAAGACGATTCAAAACCGTCTCGCCGTGATACGTGATATAGGTGCCGCAGCCGGCGATGTAGGCGTCGCATTCGAGAGCCATCACTTCCGGCGGGATGAAGCCGTAGCCGCGCCCCGTATTGATCGCGACGATGATGCCGTTTTCCTTCAGTCGCCCGATCGCGTCGATCGTCGCGTCCGATAACGGCAGATCGCGCGACGAATCGAGCAGGGTTCCGTCGATATCGAAATAGACAATCGTGTTTTTCTTCTTAGTCTCGTTCATTGCCGCACAGTATAAAGATGACAGCGGCTTTTGTCTGTCACACCGGGGCCGCTCAACGTTGACAGCGAGGACAGTAGCGGGTCGTTCGGCCGGCTACGCGGATCGTTTTGAGAGGTGTCTGGCAGACATGACAAGGCTCACCGCTTCGGCCGTAGACGTTTAGCAACTGCTGGAATGATCCCGGTCGACCGAGTCCGTCGACATAATCGCGAAACGACGCACCGCGATGCCCGATGCCGAGCTCTAAAACGTCGCGCAGGGCAAGATGCAGCTTGGCTGTCTCCTTTTTCGTGACGCGGCCGCTTCTTCGCTGCGGCCGGATGCCGGCGCGAAACAACGCCTCATCGGCGTATATATTGCCGATGCCGGCGATCTCTTCCTGATTCAGAAGCGTCGCCTTGACCGTCGATCCGTGGCGCCGCTTCAGACTGAAGCGAAGCGATTCCTCACTAAACGCCTCTGAAAGCGGTTCGGGACCGAGTCCGGCGATTGTCTTGTGCCGGTTCTCGTCATGGCTGTCGTAGAGCCAGAGACGGCCGAAGCGACGCACGTCGACGTAATCGAGATGGAACGTATTGCCGTCTTTTATGATCTTCAGTCGCACATGCGTGTGCGGCTGAACATGGTTATGGTGCTCGATGTAGAACTTACCGGTCATCCGAAAATGAGCGATCAGAATGAGTGCTTTTCCTTCAACGTCAATGAGATCGAAGAGCAGATACTTGCCGCGCCGGCGCAGGCGCTCGATCGTTAGCGGCAGCGTATAGCCTTCGCTCTCGTCGATCAGGACGCCGGGAAAGCGCTCCTCGATGGCGACGATGGTGGCTCCGCTCAGCGTGTCGGTGAGACTTCGTCTGACGGTCTCGACTTCCGGCAGTTCAGGCATATCAGCGGCGCAGCAGTTTCGGCAGATCCGTCAGCTTCACCGGATTGCCGTAGAGCAAGGTGCCGAGACGGTAGATCTTCGCCGAGATCATGGCCGATGCGACGAGCGTCAGCAGGCTGATCACCACGGCGATCAGTACCTGAACCGTTGGCACGACAGTCATCTGGGTGCGCACGAACATGACAAAAGGTGAAAACAGCGGCACAAACGACATCGTCTTCACAAAACTCGACATCGGCGTGAAAAGCGCCGACATGGCGACCAGGAAGACGGCGACAAACGGCAAGGTCACCGTCGTCACCGCCTGATTCACCTCTTCCGTACGGCTGACCAACGATCCGAGTGCGGAGAAGAGAAAGGCGAAGGTGAAATAGGCCAAGACGAAGAACAATAAGCTGCGCAATACCATCGGTGCCGTGATAGCGCCCATGCCGAGTGCGCTCATGTTCCCCTGATTCAGGAGATAACCGGCGAGTGCCGAGCCGAGGATAAGAAACAGCTGTAACAGTCCAGCCAGACCGTTCCCGAGCACCTTACCGACCAAGAGATTGAGCGGCTTCGTCGAGGTGATCAAGAGCTCCATCGTGCGGTTGCCTTTTTCGGCCGCCACACTGCCGGCCACGATCTGTCCGTAGATCATGACAGCCATGTAGAGGAGCATTAAGACGGCATAGGTGAATGCGTAGTTTTGCGCCTGACTTTTGCCGAGGTCCTGCACGATTTCATGGAGACTTACGTTTGCCGGTACGAGCGTCTCGTTCGCTTCGTTCGCCGGTATACCGGCCGCCGTGAGCGCCGCCAGCGCTTGGTAACGGTTTAGCGCGTCCTGTAAGCGCGGTGTAACCGTCCCGAACATATCGGATTGGTAGACCGAGAGCTCCGCCTGATTGTTTTCAGAGAGCGTCAGCACACCGTAAGTCTGTCCCTGTTCCGTCACTTCCTTGATCAAGGAAGCCCGGGACTGTCCGGTAGCGGCTGAAAATGTGTACTCCGGAAAGAATGAATCGAGCGTTTCGACCAAAAGCGCTTCATCTTTAATCTCGCCGATGACGTAAATCGTCTTTTGACCGTCGACCGGTTCCGTTGGTGTGTCATCTTTACCGGTGATCAGGCCGGGGATAAAGAAGATACCGAAGACGATCAGGCTCAGTAGCAGTGTGAGGACGATATAGACGCGTTTTTTGGCGAGATTGTTGAACTCAAACGCGATGACAGTGAAAACACGTTTATCCATGGGACGCTCCTTTCGTCGTCGCCTCGACGAAAATCTCGGCAAGCGATGGTACCGTGACCTCATAGAGATCGACATCGTAGCCGGCGTTCAAGAGCGTGGTCAAAAACGGCCGTCGCTCGCTTTCTCCTTGAAACTTCAGCGACACGAGATCGTCGCCGACGGCTTCCGCCAGTGCCCGCTCCGGGGCGAGATCGGAGACGATACGAAGCATCTCCGGCTGCGGCACCAGCCGGCCGTCTTGCAAGATCCTTAGTTCGACTTTGTCCTGCGGATAGGAACGCTTGATCTGACTCAGCCTGCCCGACAAGGCGATCGTGCCGTCATGCAAGATCGCGATATCGTCGCAAAACGTCTCGACCTCCGCCATCTGATGCGAAGAGAAGAGGACCAGTTTGCCTTTGGCGACCTCCTCGGTGACGATCGTCTTCAAGAGCCTCGCGTTGACCGGATCGAGACCGGAGAACGGTTCGTCCAGAATCAAGATATCCGGGTCGGTGAGCAGGGCGCAGATCAACTGCACTTTCTGCTGGTTCCCCTTTGACAAGGTCTCGAGTTTTCTCGTCTTCTCATGCGACAGTTCGACGACCTCGAGCCAGTGATTGGCCGCTTCGGTCGCAGCCCGCTTCGTCATTCCGCGTAGTTGACCGAAATAGATGAGTTGGTCGACAATCGGCAGCTTCGGATACAGTCCTTTTTCTTCCGGCAGATAACCGAAACGCGATTGGTCGCTCTCGAGACGTTTGCCGTCGAGCAGCACCTCGCCTTGATCCGGCCTGAATACATCTAGAATAATGCGCGCCGTCGTCGTCTTGCCGGAGCCGTTGCGGCCGAGTAGCCCGAAAGCCCGTCCCGTATTGACGGTGAAGCTCATGCCGCGCAGGACATGTTTGTCGCCAAACGATTTGTGAATATCTTTTAGTTCAAGCTGCATCATGACCTCCCGAGTGCCTCGGTCGCTTTTTTCAGCCATGCCGTTTCTTCTTCGCTGAGACGCGGGGAGAGCTTTGCGTAGACGTCCGCATGGTATTCGTTGAGCCAGGTCAATTCATCATCGCTCAAAAGCGAGACGTCGATCAGGGAGCGGTCGAACGGGACAAAGCTTAAGCAGTCGAAACGCATAAAGCGGTCTGTGCCGGCTTTCCCGTCCTCTTTGACGATGTAGACGTTCTCCAGGCGGATCCCGTGTTCGCCTTCACGGTAGATGCCGGGCTCTATGGTGATCACCATGTTCTCTTCCAGCTTGACCGGAATATGGACGGTTGAGATTCTCTGCGGACCTTCGTGCACGCCGCCGAGATAGCCGATCGCGTGACCGGTGCCGCTCTTATAGTCGATGTGGTGTTTCCAAAGCGGTTGTCGGGCCAGAACATCGAGGTAGTGTCCCGTCATGCCATGGAGGAAGACGGCCGTCGCCAGATTGATATGTGATTTCAACACGAGCGTGTAGTCGCGTCTCTCTTTGTCCGTTGGCTTGCCGAGCGCGACCGTGCGCGTGATATCCGTGGTACCGGACAAGTAGTGTCCGCCGGAATCGATCAGGTACAGCCCCTCGGGTTTCAATGTTTTGGCTGTCTCCTCAGCCGCTTTGTAATGCATCATCGCGGCGTTATCGGCGTAAGCGGAGATCGTATCGAAGCTGTCTTTGAGGAAATGGCGGCCTTTTTTTCTAAGCTCAGATAGTTCGTCCGACGCCGTGATCTCGGTCTCCTTACCGTCTTTGACATGTGCTTCAAGCCAGCGGAAAAAACGAACGAGGGCCACGCCGTCTTCGAGCCAGGCATCTCTCGTATTTTCTTCTTCGATCGCTAGGAGCGAGGCCTTTTGTAAAAAGACCGGTTCCGGGCGGTCGACTTTCTCGACCTGCCCGAACGCTTCGTAAAGCGCACGACTTGTGGTCGCCTTGTCGAGAATCATCTTGCCCTCTATGCTTTTCGCATCGTCCCAGATCGCTTCATACGGTTTTAAGGTGACACCGTTTTCTTCCAGGTCAGTAGAAAACGCCTTGTCGTACTTCGCCGGATCGAGATAGAGGATTGCGTTGTCTTTCGTGATCAACGAATAGGCATAGGCGATCGGATCGTGCTGCAGGTCGCCGCCTCTGAAATTAAACAGCCAGCCGATATTGTTCAGACTCGAAAGCAAGGTGCCGTCGACATCCTTCATTCGCTCTCTCAGCGCATCGAGTTTTTCTTTCACGGTCTGACCGGCAAACTCGATGTCATGGGTGAAGACGCGGCTCTTCGGGAGCGCGGGGCGATCGGCCCAGAGCGACTCGAGCAGCGAATCATCGCTGACCAGCTTGATCTTTTTGGATTTAAGCGCTGTTTCGAGCGATTCGTACTGCCTCTGCGACAGCAATTGTCCGTTGAACGCCAGCGTCGCTTCTTCCGGCATATGCTGCGTGAGCCATTCGATGACGGTCGGATAACCTGGCGTCGCCATCTTCATCAGGCTGAAACCGGCCGGCTCGATCTCACGCTCCGCCTGTATGAAATAGCGTCCGTCGGTCCAGAGCAGGGCATCATTTTCAGTGACGACCGCCGTGCCGGCCGACCCCGTGAAGCCGGTGAGGAAGGTGCGCGTCTGGTAATGCTCGCCGACGTACTCCGTCTGATGCGGATCAGCCGTCGGCACATACAGGGCGTCGATGTGTTTCTCTTTCATGTTATGACGTAATGTTGTCAGCAGGTCGTTCGCCATCGTATTATTCCCCTTAAATTCATTCAAAAACGGGGTGACAACCAGCGTCGTCACCCCGCGTTTTTTGTTATGCGGTCATACGCTTCTTACTTTTCGAATTTTACACGAAACGCACTCTTTCCGGCGTAGCGGGCAGATGCGCCGAGCGATTCTTCGATTCTCAGAAGTTGATTGTATTTGGCGACACGATCCGAGCGGGACGGTGCGCCTGTCTTGATTTGACCGGAGTTTGTCGCGACGACGACGTCGGCGATCGTCACATCTTCCGTTTCACCGGAGCGGTGTGAGACGACGGCTGTCCAGCCGTTTTGCTGTGCCATATGAATCGCGTCGAGTGTCTCGGTCAAGGTACCGATCTGATTCAGCTTGATCAACACGGAGTTGGCGGCTTTCAGCTCGATACCCTTGGCGATGCGTTCCGTGTTCGTCACGAACAGGTCGTCGCCGACCAGCTGCACGCGGTGACCGATCCGTTCGGTCAGTTTCTGCCACGATTCCCAGTCTTCTTCGGCCAGGCCGTCTTCGAGCGAAATCACCGGATAGCGCTCGCACAGATCGGCCATGAACTCGACCATCTCGTCGCGCGTCTTGAATTCGCCCGTCTTCCAGAACAGATAACCGTCTTTGCCGGCTTTTTTCGCTTCTTCGAAAAGTTCCGTCGAGGCCGGATCCATCGCGATGAAGAAGTCTTCACCCGGTTTGTAACCGGCCGCTTCAATACCCTTGATCAGATATTCGAGCGCCTGTTCGTCATTTTTGAAGTTCGGAGCGAAGCCGCCTTCGTCACCGACAGCCGTCGAGTAACCGTCCTTTTTCAGGATCGATTTCAAGGTGTGGAAGACCTCGGTACACCAGCGCAGCGCTTCGGCAAAACTCTCCGCACCGACCGGCATGATCATGAATTCTTGCAGGTTGATCGAGTTGTCGGCGTGGGCGCCACCGTTGATGATGTTCATCATCGGTACCGGCAACACGTGACCGACGATGCCGCCGAGATAGGCGTAAAGCTCGAGTCCGAGCGACGCGGCCGCGCATTTGGCGACAGCGAGTGAAACGGCGAGAATCGCGTTTGCGCCGAGATTGCCTTTGTTCGGCGTGCCGTCCAGTTCGATCATCCAGGCATCGATGTTGCCCTGCTCATAGACGTTCATGCCGATCAGGTCGGGGGCGATGATGTCGTTCACATTGTCGACCGCCGTCTGGACGCCTTTACCCATGTAGCGGGTGTCGTCGTTGTCGCGCAGTTCGACGGCTTCAAAAGCGCCGGTCGATGCACCGGAAGGCGCAGCGGCGCGGCCGACTGAACCGTCTTCGGCGACGACTTCCACTTCGATCGTCGGATTGCCTCTTGAGTCCAGAATCTCTCTGGCCCATACGTTTAAAATACATAGATCAGGTTTCATGTGTTTCCTCCACCTTTGATTTCACTGTTGTTATACCGTCTTCCTCTTTGACCTTACGCTTTATCGCTTGATCGATCAGCTCCGGATTGGAGTTCGTATCTACCGACTCTGCATCTTCTTGCAAAGCGGCTGACGGTTCATTGTACGAGTCTGGCAGCAGTCTTGTCGATAACAGAACAAGCGCGATCTGCAACAGCCCCGTGGCAAACAAAATAGCTTCGACCGAGATCAAGTCGGCGAGCGGCCCAAAGACAATACTGCCGGCCGGTATCGCCGCCGATCCGACCATGAACAAAACGGCGAAGACGCGTCCGTGTCGATCGGGCGGCGTCTCCTCCTGGATCAAGACCGTGACATTCGTCGTATAGAACGGCACGACCGTACCGGCGACGAAAGCGATTGCCGCGAAGACTGAAAAGAGCGGCGAGCGGAACGCACCGAGCAGACCGAGCCCGATAATCGCGAGGGCCAGTGAAAAACCGGCCATCTGAATGACACGCAGTTTATGTTTGAATTTGCCGATCCAGGAGACGATCAGGCCGCCCAAGACCATGCCGGCGAACAAAGACGTCTGCGCGACCGTCAGATACCACTCTTCTTCGCCGAAGTTTCGTTTCAGATAGAGCGCCATCAGGGTGATCGTCGGCGCCAGAAGGAACATGAAGCCGGCGTAAATCGACATCAGGACGGAAATCAGCCTCGACTCCCGGATGTAGCGTACGCCCTCTTTCAGGCTCTGCCAGCCCGATTCCTGCCCACTGCCCAGATTGAGTTCGACCTCGCTCGAGACGGCTGACTGCGTAGCGGCTTTCGCCATCTCCTCGGCTTCGGATAGTTTTTCGAGTGGCTCGACGTATAGACCGTGTTGTTTCGGGAGCGGGATGAAGACGAGCAGG
>MTKW01007225.1_pt1 | contig 12288 bp, 10 predicted proteins | sample 1042761 | NCBI WGS metagenome assembly MTKW01 (sample SAMN06205366, study PRJNA360243) | anaerobic digester metagenome | biome: Wastewater treatment plant; feature: Anaerobic digester sludge; material: sludge; isolation source: anaerobic digester fed with sludge from wastewater treatment plant ...
ATTCCCTTCCTCTTTAAGTTGAGCAACAACCGTTTGTGGAAGTGGGGTTAAGAAATCGAACTCTCCACCCTCATATCTTTGCCAAGCTGTATTAACATCGTCCAAGATTGCCAGCTCGATGCCATCAAGTTTTACAAGATCTGCATCATAGTAATTTTCATTCTTCTCAAGTGTAATAGAAGCATTATGCACCCACTCGGTTAATTTGAAAGGCCCATTGGATACATAGGTAGATGGGTCCTTTGCCCAATCCGGATTGCTTTCAACGGCATTCTTGCTTACTGGGAAATAGGTGTAGAAGGATGTTAGTTCAAGGAAGAATGCAGTGGGACTTTCAAGCACAACTTGAAGGGTTTTATCATCAAGAGCTTTTACCCCAACATCATCTACAGAACCTTCTCCTGAGTTATAAGCTTCTCCACCCTTTAGGTAGTATAGTTGGTAAGCATAGTCTGCAGCTAACTCTGGATCAAGTACTCTTTTCCAAGAGAACTCAAAGTCATGGGCTGTAACAGGGTCACCATTGGACCAGGTAATATCATCCCTTAGGGTAAAGGTATAGGTAACCTCATCGTCAGCTAATTCATAGCTAGCGGCCATACCTTCTACCAGCTCACCATTTTGATCCTTTTTCATAAGACCTTCAAAAGTATGGTCAAGCACCCAGGATTCATGGGTTCCTTGAGCTAGGGCCGGATCTAAGGATCCTGGTTCGCTCATGTTGTTGGTTCTTAGTATTTTTTTACCTTCTTCGCCATTACCTTCACCTTCGGATCCGGTGCCACCAGAGCAGGCTGTGAAAGCTAATGCGAGGATCAGTAGTACACTAACAAGAGCTATCATTCGTTTACGCATTTTCTTTCCCCCTTATTTTATTTTTGTGAAATAATAAATGATTATACTACATTATACTACTTTATATTACCACCAAAAAGTTAAAAAAACAAGCATCCATGGACTGTAATTGATTGCAAAATTTTCATATTGAAACTATACTACCTTAAATAATTCATCTGTCTCAGGGGGGGAGAGTAATACCCTATCTCCATTTTCTATGACATAGGAGTCCCCCTGGACCACCCTTCCTATAATAGTGGCTGGTATCCCCTCGGCCCTTAGGGCATCCAACATCCCTTGGCTATCCATGGTGGTGATAATCATCACCCCGCTGGATATCAATCGCAGGGGATCTATGTTATAGTATTCACAAATTTTTCGGGTGGTGGAGGTGATAGGGATGTTCTCCTGGTGGATCTCCACACCTACCTTAGACGCCTGGGCGATCTCCCATAGGGCGCCAAGCAGTCCGCCTTCGGTAACATCATGCATGGCTGTTGCTCCCATTCGTCCTCCGATGATCCCCTCGGGTATGACGCTGATATGCTCCATATAGGCTTTAGCCTCAGCCAGGCTTTCAGCCCCCAAGATGTCCTTTAGCTCATCCTCGTGATCATGTGCCAGGATGGCCGTTCCCTCCAAGCCTGCCCACTTGGTCATGATGATCTCATCCCCAGGACTTGCTCCATGACTGGTCACCATGGACTCCTTCCTCCCCTTACCGATACAGGTGGAAGAAAGCACCATGCGGTTGACGGCGGTAGTGATCTCTGTGTGCCCTCCTATGATTTCCACATTCAGTGTGGCTGCAGTTTCCTTTGCTTCTTCAATCACTTGGGAGATCTCATCCATGGTGGTACCCTCCGGTACCATAATGGTTAATAGTATGCCTAGGGGCTCTACCCCATTGGATGCGACATCATTACAGGATATATGTATGGCGAGTTTCCCGATCCCCTTGGAGGCACCGGTAATGGGATCGGTGGAAAGTACGCACACCTCTTCCCCAAAATCAATGACACTGCAATCCTCTCCCAGTGCGGCTCCCACCAAGATCTCCTTTCTTTTGGGGCTGATTCTAGAGAGTATCTTTTCCTCCAAAAGATTTGAAGGCAGTTTACCTACACGCATATTCATCGTCCTTTCCAAATTCTAACCACTATTATACTACAAGAACTGGATCATAATAAAAGATTGGCATAATGTTTCTGCCATGACTCAGGGGTAAACTTTTTGTGGTCAGTGATGACCATCAGGCATTGGATATCCTTAGGCTCTATATCATGGAAGATCAGGACTTCTTCATCATAGTTTTTTAGATTCTCTAATTCCAAGTTTAGATAATCTCCAAGGGAGTAGGAGCTTTCCCAATATTCCTTTGCCAGTTCCTCAACCCTTGCTTCCAAATACAGTTTTGCCCTATCAAAACCCCTGATATCCGAAAGAACGAAGGGATCATAGATCTCATTTGCCAGGTTCTCATTGGCGATCCAGCATTTGTCCTCCTGAACCCTGATGGCCAATAGGGCAGAATGGGAATGCCAATTTATCCCTTTACGAAAGTTCAGCGAGGCAAAAAACGCCCTCTCCCGAAGCACCCATGGGGGAACATTTTTAGTTCTGTATTGATCCAGCAACCGGTTGAAATCCAAATACTTCTCCTCAGAGAATTGATTGCGTTCCTCCAACCTAATGCCTCCGGACAAAATGTCCTTTAGATATATAATATGTACCACATGGTATAGTACCTTCGTCTCATTGTAGTGCGGAAATAGCAAAAGAACACCCCTTTCGTTGCTAGATACTAGTTCCCAGATATCAGTTCAGTTATTGGGGTATGAAAACTCATCTCCCATAATTCTATTATCCCCTAAATCCCAAAAAGATTATTTCCTAAGTATTCTAATTGGAATTATTATACATACCGGATCCATGATGAATTCTAGGAAAATGGATAGACTAGTTTCAGGAGGTGATTTGTTTGTCAATCATCAATTGTACGGCAAATTGTATCTATGAGGATAATGGGAATTGCACCTTGGATCATGTGGAAAGGGTCCCCTGTACATCCAATGAGGATTGCGGTTTCTTTAAAGAAAGGACGAAGAGGACTCCAAACCCAAAGGAGACGAAATCATAGCACCTCATATCCATTTTTTATCAAAAAGAAGAGCTAGCTGAGTAGTAGCTCCTCCAATAATTCCCTATTTAGAATAATAGTCTTCCTTCCTTTTTGAATAATATAACCCTCTTCCTCCAATTCACTAAAATTCCTGGAGATGACCTCCCGGGAGGTCCCAAGCAGAAAGGCGATCTTTTGCTTGGAATAGGGAAGCCTTACTTTATTTTCCTTCCCCTGTTCCTTGGAAAGGCTCAATAAAAATCGAGCAATCCTCTGTTTCATGGTTCGTAGGGACAGCATCTCCAGCTTGTTGTTCAATATCTTTATCTTTCGGGTGAACTCCTGAAAAAATGCCTGGGTAAAGTCTTTGTTCCTTTGGGTAAGTTCTAACAACACATCCCGATGGATCAAGGCAAGTTTGCAATCCTCTTCGGCAACTACATTAACCACATAGTTGCCCCCTTCAAAGACCACCGCCTCCCCAAAAACATCGTCCACGCCCAGGAAGGAAAGGATCTGCTCCTTTCCATCCGCTGTATATTTGCATAGTTTAACCTGCCCCTCTATAATCATGCTAAGATGGTCACATCGATCCATAGGGGTAAAAATGGTCTGATTCTTTCGGTATGATTTAACCTCCATATGCTGGTGGAGATACTCAAGATCCTCCGGGGTTAAGACCGATAGCAGTAATGAATTCTTCATCCTGTCCTCCTAGTACCTTTACTTATTCATTCCTTCTAAAAAATTTCCTAAAGAAGGAGGGTTTTTCCTCCTGGAGTTCGTCCTTCTCCACAATATTCTTGGAAACCAACTCGATGAGCTCATCCTTCTCCCTTTGAATTTGATCCTCCTGCCTCTTTTGCTCATTGATCTTTGTGATTAATTCAGGATTAACATTCCGCATAAAATAATTCAAGCCCACATAGATCTTCTTCAATTCATCATATTCTAATAGGTATCCCTCTTTATCAATAATACCCAAACCAATAAATTTTGGTTCTCCACCTATCTTACGCACCATCTTTGTTAGGGACAGGCTGTCTAACTCTTCCAAAGATAATTCGTCACATTGTTCCAACAAACTTTTTGTCTCTTCCATTACCTTCCCTCACCATCCCATAATATTTTCTTTCCACCTCCTATTATAACAAATCGTAACTATTATCACAGAATTTTATCTTTATTTTATGTATAATAGGCAATGAATAGTATTTCTATAGGGATAGATGGAATTAATATCTAGCAAAACAAGGAGGTAGTATTATGCTAAGAACGATTGTGCATATAGATGAGGAAAAATGTGATGGCTGCGGCCTGTGCATCCCCAATTGTGCGGAGGGCGCCATCCAAATCATCGATGGGAAGGCTAAATTGATCGCAGACAACCTATGCGATGGGCTTGGCGCCTGCTTAGGTCACTGCCCAAAGGATGCCATCCATATCATTGAAAGGGAAGCCGATGAATTTGATGAAGCTGCTGTGGAAGATCATCTAAGAGCACTGGAGCAGGATCAAAAAGCATCCAATAAACATCCCTCACCTATGGGTGGATGTCCGGGCAGCCGAATGATAACTCTAGATGTTCCCCAGGAGGATGGGAAAGAAGTCACATCAGTTCAATCCCAGCTGAGACAATGGCCGGTACAACTACATCTGGTGCCCCCAACCGCTCCCTATCTAAAGGATTCCCACCTGCTGATTACAGCGGACTGTGTTCCCATTGCCTACGGCAACTACCATCAGGACCTATTAAAGGGACGAAGTGTAGTCATGGGTTGTCCAAAATTGGACGATGTACATGCCTATGTACAAAGGCTGACCGAGATGATTGAATACAACGACTTTAAGAGCATCACCGTTGCCTTAATGGAGGTTCCCTGCTGCAGAGGGATCATTATGGCTCTGGAAAAGGCCATTGAAAATGCGGGTAAGGACGTAGTGGTCCATAGGGTTAAAATAAATATCGATGGAACAAAAGAGACCATCTAAGAATGGGGGTTAGGAGGATGGCTAATACCTTCTTAACCTCCTATACTTTTCTTCCCCGAGGTATAGTGTGATCAACTCCCTGGCTATTTTAATGCATTGAACATAGTAATAGTACCCATATAGGCAGAGGAGGGCAAAGATGATTATTGACAGTGTCATCCTCGAAGAAAACATCATCCTTCCCTCCTCCACCATAGTTTTTTAAGTATATGACAGAGTTTAAGGTTTTATGAATGTTACCGGGTGATGGTTCTGTTATAAAAAATAGGGCTGGCATAAAACCAGCCCTTACTGACTTCATAAGTAACTTCTCGATATCTTACATGATATTGATACTATACCAGCCAAAGGACAGAAGAATGAAATAGATAATCGCCACTCCAAAAAGTAAACTGGAGCTGATCCGAAGCAACTTAAACTTTACATCCCTACAAACCAGCCGGAATCCGATCAATAGGAAGATGGGACCAAGTAAAAATAGTTCAAAGGAGTAGGGCCTAAAAATATGTATGTATTCCCTAACTAATTTCATAGATAAAAAGAATACTCCCAAAGCCATAGATAAACAACCCAAGGGCTTTGATAGGGTGTTGAAGATGCCCTTTGACAGCATACCATCCCCTCCCTTTCCTCCCCTATTTAATCGAATAGTTTTCACAAATGTGTGACAAGTATCTATCAATCTTGTATCATCCTTAAAAAACTTTCCTCGTCCAGCACGGGGATCCCCAACTGCTCTGCCTTTTCCAGCTTGGATCCAACTGCCTCCCCTGCTAAAACATAGCTGGTTTTTTTACTGACGCTGGAGGAGACCTTTCCCCCATGCTCCTCAATCATCTGGCTTGCCTCTTTCCTAGTGAGGGTAGGGAGGGTCCCGGTTAGTACAAAGGTCAAACCCTCTAGGGTGGTCCCCACTGCCTTAGACTGTTCCTGGGTCTCCATCCTTACTCCAGCCTGCCCTAACCTCTCAATGACCCGCTGGTTCTCTTCCACACGAAAAAAGGCAACGATGTTCTCTGCCATCCTCTCCCCGATCTCATGGATACCCATGAGTTCTTTCTCGGTGGCAGCCGCCAATCGGTCCATGCTTTGATAGTGGTCTGCCAGGATTCGGCCTCCCCGTTCTCCAACCAAGGGAATGCCCAGAGCAAAGATCAACCGTGCCAGCCCTCTTGCCTTGGAACCTTCGATGGCATTCAATAGATTAGCTATGGACTTCTCCCCCATCCTCTCTAATCCAAGAAGCTGTTCCCTCCGGAGATAGTAGATGTCGGCTACATCCTTGATGATGCCCTCCTTCAGTAGCTGTTTAACCAGTGCCGGACCTAAACCTTCGATCTCCATAGCGTTGCGGGAGGCAAAATGTATGATGCCCCTTTCCACCTGGGCCGGACATGATGAGTTCACGCATTTGGTCACCGCCTCCCCTTGAATCCGAAAGGCATCCTCCCCACATACGGGGCAATGTTGGGGCATTCTAAAGATTCTCTCCTCTCCCTTCCGGTCCTCCTCCACCACCCGTACCACCTCAGGGATAATATCCCCTGCTTTTTTGACCACGACCATATCCCCGATACGAATGTCCTTATCGCGTATATAATCCTCATTGTGGAGGCTTGCCCTACTTACTGTAGTACCAGCCAATTGGACCGGTTGTAGGATCGCGGTTGGTGTAAGGGCACCCGTCCTCCCCACCTGGATCTCGATGTCCAGCAACCGGGTCTTCTTCTCCTGGGCAGGAAACTTATAGGCGATCGCCCATCTTGGGCTTTTGGAGGTGGCACCTAAAGTTTCCCTTTGATTTAGGTCATTGACCTTGATAACCATCCCATCTATTTCAAAGGGAAGGTCCTCCCTATGTTCGCTCCAATAGGTACATTGTTCAATAACCTCTTGGATGTCCCTATATGCAAAATATTCACTGACCTTAAAGCCCATCTCCTTTAGAAAATCCAAACTTTCCCTATGGGTTGAAAAGGCCTTTTCTTCTATATATTCCAGATTGAATACAAAGATATCCAGGGGACGGGATGCCGCCAATTTTGGGTCCAATTGCCTTATGGACCCTGCTGCTGCGTTTCTGGGATTAGCAAATAGGGGATCTCCCTTCGCCTCCCTGGAACGATTAAGGGTCTCAAAATTCTTCTTAGAAATAAAGACCTCCCCCCGAACCTCTAGAGTCACTGGTTCTTTGAGGGTCATGGGGATGGATTTGATGGTCCTTAGGTTGGCGGTGACATCCTCCCCGATAATACCATCCCCCCTTGTTGCCCCTTGAACAAACCTTCCATCCTCATATCTCAGTACCACCGTCAAGCCATCAAACTTATACTCCAGGATGTACTCAACTTCCTCCCCGATGGCTTTGGTCACCCGACGATGGAAGTCCCTAAGATCACCGCCGTCAAAGGCATTGGAAAGGCTAAGCATTGGTTGCCTATGGGCAACCTTGACGAAGGCTTGAAGGGGGGCACCCCCCACCCTTTGACTGGGGGAATCCTCGGATAACAACTCAGGATACCTACTTTCCAGCTCAATCAGTTCCCTCATGTACTCATCATACTGGGCATCCTCGATCTCAGGCTGGTCCAGTACATAGTATCGATGATTATGGTATTCAATGATCTCTTTTAATTCCTCAACCCGCTCTCTTGCCCGATCCAATTCACTCATAATATTGCTACCTCCTGTGTTAGATACTGGTTGATACCGGGAACAGATAAACCCTTAAACCTCCACCTTGGTCAGCGGAGCCACTGAAAGGGAGAGTTTTTTAATCCCAATCCCCGGGAAGGCGACGGATACCACGGTATCCGACTTCTCTACTCTTGTCTCTACCACCGTTCCGATGCCCCATTTCCCGTGTTTCACCTTCATCCCCACATGAACATCCTCCAATCCACCGGACTTAGGTCTAGGTGGTCTTTGTGTACCATTCTCTCTTCCATACCGTCCAATTCCATAGTAGCTGGTACTAGTGGTTTTGATAGGAGTAGGAGTTGCTACCTCCTCCTTCTGATCCTCTATAAGTAGTTCAGGTGGAATCTCCTGTAAAAATCGAGACCTCACATTGAATCGATGCTGGCCGTAAAGGTTTCTAACCTTGGCATAGGACATGTAGAGCTTTTCCATGGCACGGGTGATGCCCACATAGCACAGCCTACGCTCCTCCTCCATCTCCTCATGGTCGGTCAATGAACGGGAATGGGGAAACATGCCCTCCTCCATGCCCGAAAGGAATACCACCGGAAATTCCAGCCCCTTTGCATTATGTAAGGTCATAAGAACAACAGCTCCCTGCCCCTCCTCCATTTCATCGATATCGGTTACCAGTGCAATGCTCTCCAGGAATGCCTGCAGGCTCCTATCATCGCTGTTCTCCTCAAATTCCGATGCCGCCGAGATAAATTCCTCCAGGTTCTCCATCCGTATCTCAGACTTCTCCAGTTTTCCTTCCCCCAACATCTCCCAGTATCCACTGTCCTCAAGTATCTGTTGGATGAGTTCGCTGACCCCCATGGTCTCCTTCATAGCCATAAAGGTGGTCATCATGTTAGCAAAGGATTTGATCTTTCCCTTCACATTGCTGGATAGCCCTGGAATATCATCCACCTCTAGGATCACCTGAAACATTCCCTTCCCCTTGAATTCTGCATATGCCTCTATTTTTTCCAAAGTAACCCTTCCAATACCCCTTTTGGGGACATTGATAATCCTCTTTAGGGAGATATCATCATAGGGGTTTTGCAGTAGGGTAATATAGGCGATGATATCCTTGATCTCCATCCGGGAGTAGAATTTCTGGCCCCCAAAGATCTGATAGGGGATGCCTGCCCTCATAAAGGCTTCCTCGATGACACGGGATTGGGCATTGGTTCGATAGAGCACGGCAAAATCGCTGTAGTCCCGCCCCTCTTCCCGACGACACCTCTCTATTTCCTGGGCAATGAAGTTTCCCTCCTCATACTCATTCTCATTCCCACTGACATAGATGTATGCCCCTTCCCCTTTGTCGGTCCAAAGCTTCTTGTCCTTCCGCCCCCTATTTTTCTGGATAACTGCGTTGGCGGCATCCAGGATCCGTTGGAAGGAGCGGTAGTTTTGCTCTAACTTGATGACCCGGGCATTGGGAAAGTCCTTCTCAAACTCCAGGATATTTCGAACATCGGCACCGCGGAACCCATAGATGGATTGGTCGTCATCCCCAACCACACAGAGGTTCTTATAACCCTGGGCCAGCATGCTCACCAATTGATATTGGGCATAGTTGGTATCCTGATATTCATCCACCAGAATATATTTAAATTTATTTTGATAGTAGCTAAGTACCTCCGGATTGAGCCGAAATAGCTCAATGGTCTTGCAAATGAGATCATCAAAATCCAGGGCATTGTTATTCTTGAGCTTCCTTTGGTAGAGCTTGTACACCGAAGCTATCTTTTCCAAACGATACTCAGAATCATTCTGCCTTGCAAATTCCTCAGGACTCAGTAGCCGGTCCTTTGCCTGGGAGATCACAGAGGCAATGCCGGGGATGGGGAACTGCCTGTCCGACAGGTTTAGCTCCTTCAAGCACTCCTGAAGAAGACTTTTCTGATCAATGGTGTCATAGATGACAAAATTTCGGTCGTAGCCGATCTTTTCAATATCCCTTCTTAGGATCCTTGCGCACATGGAGTGGAAGGTGCTGACCCATATGTAGCCGCTTTCGGTGCCCACCAGCCTCTCTACCCTCTCCTTCATCTCCTTTGCCGCCTTATTGGTAAAGGTAATGGCAAGTACCTGGGAGGGATAGGCAAGCCCCTGCTCGATGATATAGGCAATTCGGTGGGTAAGCACCCTGGTTTTACCCGAACCGGCACCTGCCAATATCAGCAATGGTCCCTCTGTATGTTGTACCCCCTGAACCTGCTGGGGATTAAGCCCTTTCAATAGATTAGACATGTTTAGCTCCTTTCATTGCCTGCTATAAAAAATATCATTGCTCTGATACTCCTACTATTATATAGAAAATTTGAAGGGATGAAAAGGTGATAGGGAAAAGGGACCTCCCCTATTATAGTGTTTAAAAACCCCTACTTTACGGTATTTAGTATCTACCCATTAGACTATGGGACTGCCCAACGGGTTTCAGCTTTTTTACTCAATTGCGCAAGTAAGAGTGAAAAAACCTTCTTCCCTACTTCACAAAATTGAACTCCTTCGAAATAATGATGTTTTTACACCTATGTAAAATGATCCATTGTATGTGTGCTTGAAAAAAAGAGGATAATAACCTTATATAGTCCTCCACAACCCATGAAAGGATCGTGTAAATATGCTTAAGAATAAGGAAACTTTAATTAAGAGTGCTACTATCACGCTGGGCGTAGTGGTGGCCATCCTCATCGCCAAGGCTCTGGAGATGGAATACTATAGCTCGGTGGGAACCATTGTCATCGTCAGCATGCTTTCCTCCAAGAAGCAGTCCTTTCAACTGGCATGGACAAGACTCATGGCGGCTATCGTCTCCTTAGCCCTTTCCTCGGTTCTATTTCTAGCATTAGGCTTCTCCTTCTGGGTCCTTGCCCTATATATCTTTATCTTTACCTTTCTTATGTATCGATTTAACACGAAGATTGCCATCGTCCTCAATGTAGTGTTGGTCATGCATATCTACTCTGCAGGTGAGGTAACTCCATATCTGATATTAAACGAGTTTTTATTGATGTTTCTGGGTATTGTAGTCGCCCTAATCTTTAACTTCTATAGTCCGGATTTAGAAAGTGAGCTGATCGCATACCAAAAGAAAGTGGAAGAGAAGTTTAACTTAATATTTAAAAATATGGGACTATGTCTAATGAATGAATGTAAAATCGAAGAGATCAATGAACAATTGGATCAACTATACCATCTTCTTACCTTAGCGAAGGATAGGGCCTATAAGCACATGAATAGTTTCTATGTCTACACCAACAACTACTATGTGGAATATTTTACAATGAGAAAACAACAATACTATATTGTTAGCGACATGAGAAAATATATTAAACCTAATTTTCTAAATAAGTCCGAGGTAAGAACCCTAAAATTATTTACGGATGGTCTAATAGTGGATGTTGATGTCATCGATGCCTGTGAAAAACAATTGCATCGTTTGGAGGGGATTAAGCACCAATTCCATCATGCAGCAGACCTACCAACTACCCGCAGTCAACTAAAAAATAGAATTGCACTGCATCAATACCTATACTCCCTTGAGGAATTCATCCAACTTAAAGTGAGATTCTTAGAAAAAGTCCAATGGGATAAAACACTTGAAGATGGTGCAGAGGGTTAGGATAAATTCATCTGAGGCAGGGAATCCCCTGCCTCTTTTCTAATCAAACATATGATAAACATCCTCTACATGGACCACTTCACTTCGACCAAAGCGTAGCATCTCCAGCCCCATCTCCTTCCTTTCGGCATTGAAGGAAGCGGTTGTTTCCATGGGTACGATGCAATTGTAATTCAAGGAAAAGGCATAGCTACAGGTTTCCAGTACACAGACATCGGTGGCCGCACCCACAATAATAAGGTTCCTGATCCCCTTTTCCTTTAAGAGTTCTTCCAGATTCGTATTAAAGAAGGCATTCCATCTGTTTTTCACAACCAATTCCTCCCCCTCTCGCGGGGCTAAGGGTGGAATGATCTCCGCATCCTGTGTTCCCTTAACGAAATGTCGATACTTTCTCACCTCGAACCTTTTATCCAGCATTGGCCAATCACTGAAGTCCTCCTCGTATTCGGTCTTCACATTAACCACCAGCATCCCATTCTCGTTAAAATAGTTCTTCAATTTCACGATGGGTGTTACGATGTCCTCCTGCTTAGAAACATCCACATCGAGCATTTGAACCAGGGATCCATCGGGGGCACCACCCCCGTATTGCATATCTATGACCAATAGTGCGGTCTCCTCTTTCTTCAACAAATCCCATCTCTCCTATCTATTATTCTTCTAACCCTATTATACTAAAACTTCTTTCCTACATCCTAGAATTATTTTCAAAATATCCATACCTATTGTCCTATTAATATCAACATAAACCACCTACCCATACAAGTTCCCCCTTTTCTTTATAATTATGTATTGAGAATCACCCATAAAAACCCATGTTTTTTGGTATTTCCATATAAATCCCCATGTTAACAAAATAACTTACCATACAAATGTTTATCCCTAGAACTTCTAGAGTATATATACAACTAAATCGGTAAACTTAATACGATTTGACATTCACTTTTGTTAAGGGCAAACCTATCGAAAGATGGGGGCGCAAAGCAGGAAGTCTAAAGTCTTAGGACTATGATGG
>MTKW01009355.1_pt1 | contig 12282 bp, 8 predicted proteins | sample 1042761 | NCBI WGS metagenome assembly MTKW01 (sample SAMN06205366, study PRJNA360243) | anaerobic digester metagenome | biome: Wastewater treatment plant; feature: Anaerobic digester sludge; material: sludge; isolation source: anaerobic digester fed with sludge from wastewater treatment plant ...
ATTGTTGGGATGACTGTTGTTTACTGTCTTTCAGGAATTTTCCTAAATCATCAGAACGATTTTAATCCGGATTATAAAATCATCAATGTAGATTTTCAAACGCCAATTACTTCCCAAACCAAAGTAGATGCAAGTTTATTAAAAGAGATCTTTTCTCAGCTTAATCATCGTATTGTCTATAAAAAACATTATATTAACAATAAAGGTGAAATTAAGGTATTCATTGAAAATGGCGAAGTTGTCATTAATCCTGAAAACGGAAAGGGGAATTTGAATTATTTGCAGCGTCGCCCCGTTCTTTTTGAAATGAACAGATTGCACAGGGCAACTGTCGGCACTCTTTGGAAATGGGTGAGTGATGTCATGGCTGCTACATTGCTTTTTGTTGCAGTGTCTGGTCTGTTTTTAATGAGAGGAAAACGGGGATTTGGCCGTTGGGGATGGTGGTTTACCATTGCAGGCGTGATTATTCCTCTGTTTTTTGCTCTTTTTTATATTTGAAATACAATTTAAAGTACAACATAAAATGAAACAAATCAGTTTACTCATTCTCGTCGCTACACTTTTATTGAGTTGTGGAAACAGAAAGAGAAGCATTCAAAATATTGAAGGGAAAAGTGTTGAGATAGAGAATATTGAGGAAAGGAATATAGCTCAAACTGTTGTTTACTCAGTCGATGAACTTCTTGCTAATACTGTAAGTTTGGTTGACACGGAAGTGAAAGTCAAAGGAACTGTAGTGCATGTTTGCCAGCAGCATGCGGGCAAAAGATGCCAGCTGATGGGCAGCAATGAAAATATTAATATTAAGGTGGAAGCCGGTGAAAAAATTGGTGCCTTTATGCAGGAACAAATGGGGAGCGACCTTACCATTGCGGGCATTTTGAGGGAAAGGAATATTGAACCTGACAAACATGATTCCAATCGTGGTCAAGGCGAAGGCAGACAAGCTGCCGATAGAGAAGGTAGGAGAGATGGCAAAGGGCAGTACCGGGAAGACTCTTCGGGCAGGGGCAATGCAGAAAAGGCATTTTTTCTGCAAGGAGAGACTATTGTTAAGGAGGAGTATTAGCTGAAAATATGTTGTCTGTTTTCAGTGCAGATCAAATGGAATTAGCAAGCCTCAAGCATAAATTCTTATGAATCCGGCGTGCATATTGGTGCAAATAGCGTCTGTTCTCAATCCCCAGAATCCATTGAAAACCATTCTTTTCCGAAGCAGAAAAAACTTCATCCATCTCAAAAATATCCTCTGCTTTAATCGTTTCTGATTCAGAGACAAGCAGTTTTGTCTGCTTAGCTGCTTCCAGTACATGACTTCGCAAAACATTTTCGTGGCACCCTGTGGATAGGGAAGGGGTGATTAGCTCATCGTTTTTAATCATAAAAATATTGGCATTTGCACATTCGCAAATGAAATTTTTTTCATTCAGAAAAATAACCTGTTGAAACGGTGCCTGGTGAATTTCGGCAAGTGCAGCCTGCCAGAACATTTTGTTATAGAAGGGGAAACGGTTGAAACTGTTTTGAGAATCTTTCTTATGAAGGGAAAATGTTGCCAGAAATCCATTTTCTGAAAACGGAAAATCAAATATTTCGAAGGAATTACTGGTAATCAACGTATTGACAACACTTTCACCCCAAAATAGTCGGATATGAAGATATCCAGAGCGGTAAAAATTATTTTTATTCAACATGCGTTTTGTCAGCCGGTGCAGCTCTTTCCGGTTTTCAAACTCTTTTGGGAAAGGGAGATTAAGCGCACTCACCTGATTCTGTAGCTGCTCCATATTTTCAAAAAAGAGAGGGATGCCTCCATAGCCATACCACGCCTTTTGAGAAAAGCTGAATAATGCTTCCGCAAATAAGAAATGCGGAATAAATTCATCTTCTCCGATAATCTTTCCGTTAGAAATTAAAAACTGCATGTAGATGTTTGTTTACTTACAGCCAAAACATATTACAAACGATTCAATTTTAAAGCAGTTCGAGCTGTTCAATCTCAAAGTATATTATAGATTATTAATTCTTTTTCCATTTCAATCTCAGGCTGTTAGTGACCACGCTCACACTGCTCATTGCCATTGCTGCGCCTGCAATCATGGGATTCAACAAAAATCCGGTGAAAGGGTAAAGTATGCCGGCAGCAATAGGAATTCCTATCACGTTGTAGATAAATGCCCAAAACAGATTTTGGCGGATGGTTGTAACGGTTTGTTTAGAGAGCCTGATTGCCTGGGGTATTTTGTTTAAATCGGAAGAAATAATGGTCATTTCAGCAACATCAATGGCAATATCACTTCCTTTTCCCATGGCAATACCCACATCGGCTTGCGCCAATGCAGCGCTGTCATTTATTCCATCACCTGCCATGGCAACAATCTTGCCTTCGCTTTGCAGCTTTTTGATAAACTCTGCTTTTTCGCCGGGCAGTGTTTCCGCTTTAAAATGGTTTATTCCGGCTTGTGAAGCAATGGCTTTTGCTGTGTTTTCATTGTCGCCCGTGAGCATATAAACTTCAATACCCGAATTTTGCAGACGATGGATTGCCTCCGCTGAATTTTCTTTGATTTTATCGGCAATGGCTACTGCTGCAACTGCATTTTCACTATCGGCAAACCAGATAACCGTTTTGGCGTTGGCGCTCCACTTCTTTGCTGTTTTAAGCAGTGTGGAATCGATGTGAATATTGTTTTCTTCAAGTAACCTTTTATTGCCTGCAAACCATGTTTTACCTTCTGCAACTGCCCGGACACCTTTCCCTGTGATGCTCTTAAAATCAGATATGTGTGTAGTTTTGACATTTCCAAAATGATTGACAATTGCCTCAGCAAGAGGATGCTCCGATTGCTTTTCCAAACTATAAAGAATTGCTTTTGCCAGATCATTTTCATTGAGCCACAGAATATCCGTTACCTCCGGTNNATCAGAACGGTTATCATAGCCAGTAATCCGTGAGTGAATCCATTCGTTCCATCTGCAATATTCCATACGATAAAAGACAGTAAGGCAATTGACATTACCACCGGAACAAATACAGATGCAATTTTATCCGCCAGTTTTTGCACGGGCGCCTTACTGCCTTGCGCATCTTTAACCATCTGAATTATTTGCGCCAGCATGGTTTCGTCGCCAACTTTTTCTGCCTGAAATTGAAAGCTCCCTTTTTGGTTTATAGTACCCGCATATACTTTGTCGTGTTGTTGCTTCAGCACCGGTACAGGTTCGCCGCTCAGCATACTTTCATCAACATAGGAGTTGCCGTAGGTTACTTTCCCGTCAACAGCAATTTTTTCACCGGGTTTTGCCAGAATAATATTGCCAATTTTCACCTCTTCAACCGGAATTTGTTTCTGCTCGGCTTGTCCGGTAATGAGAGTAACTGTTTTTGGCTGTAGCCCAATCAGTTTTTTCAATGCAGCAGAAGTGTTGCCTTTTGCTTTTTCTTCAAGCAAGCGACCCAGCAGAATAAAAGTGATAATTACGGCAGCCGCTTCAAAATAAACATGTGCTTCAAGTCCCCGCTGATGCCAGAATTGTGGGAAAAGCGTGTTGAACATACTAAAAAGGTATGCCACTCCGGTGCTGAGCGCCACCAGTGTGTCCATGCTCACTGTGCGGTGTTTAGCCTGTTTCCATGAGTTAATGAAAAAAACCTGCCCAAACCATAGTAGTACCGGCGTGGATAGAATCCACATGATTTCATTGGCATAAGGCATGTTCATAAAAAACATCCCGATAACAGCAACGGGCAGGGAGAGCAGGGCTGCTCCCCAGGTGCGTTTCTTCAAACGGTTGAAATTCTTCTGATGAAGTTCTTCCAGTGTTTCAATTTCATCTTTTTTACTTTCAATCACCATGTCATAACCGCCATCCTGCACTGCTTTTTGTAATTTCACAGGTTGCACAAGCGTAGGCAAAAACTCTACGGTGACAGTAGCTGCGGCAAAGTTTATTGCAGCATCAACCACGCCTTCCTGATGTTTTAATATTCGTTCAATACTTGCCGCGCACGATGCACAACTCATCTGCAACACTGGATAGGTATGTTTTTCAGAAGCAATACCTTTATCTATTTCATTTTGAATTTTTATTGAATTGGTTTTTTCAGAAGCAATTTGCAGTGAGCCAAAATCAACTTTTGGATGTGCAACGCCCACATTATTAAAACCAGCCTTATTATTGTTATTTCGATTTTTCATGGATTAAAATTAATATTTTTAATGTTATTTCGAAACTCACATGAATATTAGTTATTTCTCACAATTTGATTTTTAAAATTCACTATTTATGAATAGTTTTACCTTCAAAATAAGAAACAGTATAAAAATCAATAAGTTTTAACATGAATCAAAAAATACAAACTACATTTTCGCGCCGCAATTTTATTGGAACTACTGCTGCGGCAGCAGCAGGAATCAGCATTATTCCAAGCCATGCCATTGCAGGTTTAGGACACATTCCACCCAGTGACAAACTTAATATTGCCGGAATTGGTGTTGGTGGAAAAGGGTTTACTAATCTCAGAAATATGCCCAATCAGAATATTGTGGCATTGTGCGATGTGGACTGGGACTATGCCAACAAGGTATTTGAAGCATATCCGAAAGCTAAAAAATGGAAGGATTATCGTCAGATGCTTGAAAAACAAAAAAATATTGATGCGGTGGTTATTGCAACACCCGATCATACTCATGCGCTGCCTGCCGCTGCTGCAATGGAGCTGGGCAAGCATGTCTATCTCCAGAAACCGCTGACGCATTCGGTTTGGGAGTCAAGGTATCTGACAGATCTGGCGCGCAGAACCGGCGTGGTTACACAAATGGGCAATGAGGGGCACTCAAATGATACTGTGTATGAAGTTGCAGAAATTGTGCAAAGCGGATGCTTAGGTGTTGTTGCAGAAGCTCATGTGTGGACAAACCGCCCCATCTGGCGGCAAGGAATGCCTCAGCCTCTGAAGGAGGTGGAAGTTCCCAATACTTTAGATTGGGATTTATTTATCGGACCAGCAAAAATGCGTCCTTACAATCCGGAATATCATCCCTGGATTTGGAGAGGCTGGTGGGATTACGGAACAGGAGCTTTAGGTGATATGGGATGCCATTTGCTGGATGTTCCCAATTATGCACTGCAACTGGGAGCGCCAAAAGCTTTTCAGGCAAGTTCTTCCCTTGTGAATACTGAAAGTGCACCGGTTTCGGCACAGGTTACCTACTTGTTTCCGGCACGTAAAAATTTACCCTATTGTGCACTTCCCGAGCTTAAACTGACTTGGTATGATGGCGGTTTGATGCCTCCGCGCCCGTTCGACTTACCTTTTGATGCTCCGATGGATCCGGGAGGTGGATTTATGTTTGTTGGCTCTGAAGCTACATTGATAGCTGAAGCCTATGGTGCAAAATGGAAAGTTTACAAAAACGGAGAAGAGTATATTCCTGAAACAAAGGTAACTCTTGAACGCATCCCGGACGACCCCAACGGTGGCGGACGGCATGAAATGCACTTTGTGAATTGTTGTAAAAACGGGGGCAAGCCCTCTTCATCCTTTGAATATTCCGGTCCTTTTAATGAGATGGTTGTTATGGGAAACCTTGCCGTGCGGATGCAATCGCTCAAAAAGACACTGTTTTGGGACAGTGAAAATATGAAAGTTACCAATATTTCTCCCGAAGAGACATTGACAACAACCAAACTGCTGCCGTTCAGCTCAGATATTGTTACCCGAAAAGTGGAAAACGAAGCAAAACAGACGGTAAAATGGAATGCACAGGAGATGTGCGAAGAGTGGATAAAGCACACTTACCGCGACGGCTGGAATTTGTAGCCTGAATATGGGAAATAGTTAATTCACTGTAATAGTTTTTAAGATTCTCATTTGAAGCTGATTTAATTATTTCATCTCAAGATGCAAATCGCGTGCACCCAAAATTTCGGTGGAAGCTTCTCCTTTCCAGCCGTTGCACTGGTTGATTCCGGTATAAACGCGCACAAAGTCAATTCCTCTCAGATAAACCGGATTGCCGTTTGAATCCACTGCCCAGTCAATTTTATATCCTTTGTCCATATTGTTGGGCAGATTATCGGCATAGCCCCACNNACGGCATTATTTTTCAGCTTCGTGCCACTGAAGGTGAGAGAGGGGGAGTTTCCCAGCCAGAGCGGCCAGTAGCTTTGCAGATGGAAACTGTTTTTGTAAACATAACCTTCATCGCTCTGATTATCTTTCCATTGAATATAGGTGAAATCGGTGATAAATGACTGGTTTCCGGTTCCCGGAACGGGAGATTTGCCGGGATCGGGTTTATAGTAGGTAATTTCATAGTTTTTCAGGGTTTCGGGTTTGTGGTATTCGCTCCCTGCCAGTTCATACCACTCATCATCGGGGATGCCGTTGTTGTTGGCATCGAAGGATACCATAACAATACCCGGTTCGCTGCTTCCGCCCTGCCTGCCTGTATCGTCAATTTCTTGTTCCAGAAATGCATTTCCGTCAATTTTGAAATCGTATTTTCCCGGCAGATTAATGACAGTGTGGTCAAATCCGAATGTAATGTATCCGCCAAAACTGCCTAAGGAAACTATTCGCTGATTGTTTTGGGCAATAGCTTCTTCCGCTTTGCGAACCATATCTTTTTCAGTGTCGCCCGGTTCATAAGCCGGCGATTTGTTCACAAACTGTCCGGGTGCGGGGCGATATTCAAACACTTTGGAGATGTATGGACTGTATGCAACAAGTTCTTCTGTTACCGTAATTTTCAGAGTATGTTTGAGTGGATTGATTTCATCAATAATCTCGCAGGTTACGGTATAATTTCCGGGTTTTTCAGCAATGAAAACCAGATTTCGCTCTTCTGTTAGCAGAGAATCCTCACCGATGCTGTTTATCATAGTCCAGCGATAGGCTGTACCGCTCAATCTGGGCTTCAGATGCAGTGCTTTCATGCGTTCTGTATGGTATGAATCATTCAGTCCAAAGTTAACCAGCGGAATTTCCCGGGAGCAGGAGAACAATCCTGCAATGGCGAAAACCGTAAGGATTGAGTTTTTTATTATTTTTTTCATGGTCGTTTTATCTTCTGTTGTTTATCCCTTTGTTTACGAAAGCAATGTGTGCGGGAATATCTCCGGTGCGGACACTCCATTTACGTTTTCCGGTTTTATCGTAGCAGTGCAGCTCTCCGCTGGAAACATAATTTTTTGCATCGGTGATAAAGATATCTCCATTTTCGGGATGAAGAGCCAGTCCATAGGGCATTTCTATCTCCTTTCCGGTTCCGTCAAAAATGAAATTCTCAGAAATAAGCTGTTTGGTCTTCACATTTATGATTCCAAAAGCTGTTTGATTTTTCCCTGTTTGAAAATCAGATTTCACACTGAACAGAAAGAGCGAATCACCGCGGATTGCAAAATTTGAGCAGGGAATGTCNNATGTATCCGCCGGAATTGGCTACGAACAGATACTTGCCGATAATTTCCATCTCCTCCGGTTGATAACCCACTGTTACTTCCGTTTCTGTTCTGAAAGTTGTGGTGTCAATTTTATACACTGCACCCAATGGGGCGTTACTGCCCGGAGCTATCGGTCCGGCATAGAAGGAAACATAAGCTTTCCCTTCATGGAAACGAATAAACCGGCAGTTGGGAATATCAATCTGAGTAATTTTTTTTGCCGTGAGTAGATCCAGCACATCCACTTTGTGCGATGCGTTGAGAACCACATAAAGCTTACTGCCATATATCTGAAGGTCATTGCCCACATCGCCCATCTCTTTTACAACATCGGGATTCTTTTCCGGAAAAATATTTCTCGAATAAATTCCTGTGCGAAAATCCAGAAAATCGAGTGTGGATTTGTTGCTGCCCATATTGCCTTCGTTGAGCAGATATATGCCGGTAATATCTGTCTGCGTATTTAAATCAACCGGAACGGTCTCCTGTTCAGCAGGAAACAGCAGTTCATCTTCCCGGCAGGAGTGAAGAGCCAGGAACAGGACTGCGCAAAACATAGAAAACGCTATTTTAAATTTTCTTCCGCTCATATTTCAACGCTTAAGGAGAGTCTGAAGTTTCTTTTAGGCATGGGGTAGTTCAGAATCACATCGTAATCCTGGCTCAGCAGATTATTGATTTCTGCGCTGATTTTGGTAGAATAACCGATGATTTTAAGGTGTTTCATAATGGACAAATCGTTGGTGTACCAGGGTTGCATGTAGTTGAAACGGATATTTTCCTGCTGGTTGTAGCGTTCGCCTACATAAATAAAGCTGTAGTTGATTCGCCAGGACCTGTAGCTGCTGTTTGCCGTAAATGAGCCGCTGTGGTGAGGAATATAGGGAATCTGATGAGAATAATAGTTGTCGGTTTTATTGGTGAAATCCTGCGCATGTTGAAAAGTATATTGAATTCTGCCGGTGACGGAAAAATCCTTTGCCGGCTCAAGGGCAGTTTGCATGGAAACATCCACTCCCCTGATTTCCACATAGCCTAAATTGAGCATGGTCCACCGGAATTGCTGCCCTTTGGGATAGGCGATGATTTTATCTTTAACCTCATTGTAATAACCGTCTGCATTGAACCGGAAATGGGAAATAAACCGGTTTTTCCGGTTTTTTTCATACCAAACGCCGATGTTGTATTGTTTCACATATTCAGGACGCAGGTTTGCATTGCCCATATCGGTGTAATAGAGATCGTTAAATGTAGGCATCCGGAAGGATTGCTTGAAAAAGGCGTTGATGTTAAGGTTCTGGTGTTGAAGAGGTTTGTAGGAGAGAAAAAAAGCAGGTGAAAAAGCTGAATTTTTGGCTGAATTATTTTCATTGCCTGATTTGTTCTGTACAAAATTTCCCAGAATACTTGCCTGCCCTTTCAGTTTTCCTTTTTCCATTGCGGTGGCAAAAGCCACCAGATGCATGTTCCTCAACGGAACAGGGAAATCCTCTGTTTCCGCTTCATTCAGCAAATTGTGCTTGTTCAGTTTATTCCATTGATAATCACAGGAAAGGGAAACATCCCAGCCTTGCAGCAGTGAATAGAGTCCGGTGGCGGACAAATAAATTTCCTTTTGACGATAGTTGTTGTCAATTTGTAAAAGATTTTCATCCTTATTGATGTAATGTGTAAAGTCATTGGCATATTTGGCATTTGCCATAGCCCTGAAACCTGACGAAACATCCTTTTTCAGTGTTCCCTGTAAAAAAGAGTTGTTGTCCCACAGCCGTTCACCGCGCCGCCACACGTTGTTGACAATGGCGCCGGGCATTCCCCTTTCCGAATTGTAGTTGTATGCTCTGAAATTCCATGCTCCATCCGGAATGGAGCCATGCACCCCGAATTCCATACGAGTGGCATTGATATCCCCGTTTTTTCTTACGGCAGTGGTATCGTAGGCCACGTCGCCTTCAAGGTTCTTTCTTTTGTAGCGAAATTCATATTCGCCGTCTGCATTTATCCATTCTCCATTGAAGGTGATACTTATGCTGTCCGACAGTCTGTGCTCAAAAAGAATGGAAGGGTTGAGCAACCCGAATGAACCTGTTTTTATTACTGATTTGAGATTGGTGTTATTGCCGCTTACAAATCGTGGCTTTCTGGAAGTTAAATAGATACTGCCCGCTGTTCCGAAATCTTTTGCAGGTTGAAAAATCTGACTTTTCTGCCCGTTGTAAAGCGAAATTTCCTCTATGTTGTCCAATGAAAATTTTCCCAGATCAATCTGTCCGTTTTGTGCATTCCCCAATTGGATGCCATCGTAGAAAACGCCCATGTGGTTGGTTCCCATGCTGCGGATATCTACCGTTTTCAGTCCGCCGATTCCGCCATAATCTTTGATTTGTACTCCCGCAAAATAGCGGATGGCGTCGGCGACCGATAAACTGCCGAGTGATTTCAACTCTTCACCTGCAAGTTTTTGAGCCGGGATTACCTCCTTTTGGAAAGGAGCAACAACCGTAATCTCCGGAATATACTGCAAGCTGTCCATCTTCGATTGTCCGTGTAACGGATTGAAAGTGGCAAACAAACAGGTTGCGGTACAAAAAAAATATTTCCTGAATAAAATCATTTCACCGATTCAAAACCATTCCATTCGGCGACAGGATAAAAATGAAAACGAAAAACGGATTNNATTATATATTAATCTTCAATTTGGCAGGTCTTCTGACTTACTCATCCTTTGTGCGCCCTTCCCATTCCGCCTTTCGGAACAGTGGTTGTGAGTGTTGCACAAGGATTTGCATGAGCTTACAGCAGCGGGTCTGTTCAGGACTTTCACCTGATTCCCTTTTCATTATCCTTCCTGAAAGAGAGGGATAACACCAAAATTTCGATTACAAAAGTAGTAAATAATATCAGGAACCGGGCATTTTTTAGGAAATGCCGGATAATTGTTAATGATTCACTCTTCCCGGTTCGCGGCGGTTTTTTCCGGGAGCTCCGGTCAGGTCGTCGCCCAGTTCTTCGCGGGCTTCCTCTGCAATTTTTTCAAGTTTTGCCACAATTTCGGGATAGTATTCAATCAGGTTATACCTTTCTCCGGGGTCGCGCCGCAGATCGTAGAGCCCGCCTTCGTGCTGGAAATTTTCATTCACTTTTCCGGGTTTTCCGTCGTTTCCCGGCTCAAATCCTGAATAGGTGCGCCCGGGATGTGGAAACACCAGCTTCCAGTTTCCATCCTGCACCGCTTCCAGACTGTTCCGTCTGTAGTAGTACCAGAATGATTTGCGTGGCGAATCGCTGTTTTCACCCTTGATGAGCGAGAGAATGCTCACACCGTCAATTTTCCTTTCGGGAAGCGGCGCACCTGCAATTTCGGCTAAGGTTGGTAAGATGTCAATCCCTGAAATGAGGTTATTGTTTACTGTTCCGGGAGTGATTGTTCCTTTCCAGTACATGAGGCAGGGAACGCGCTGCCCGCCTTCATAGGAGGTGCCTTTTCCTTCGCGCAGCCCGCCGGTGCTGCCGGCATGGTTCCCGTAGTTGAGCCATGGCCCATTGTCGGAAGTGAGTATTAACAGGGTGTTTTCTTCCAGTCCGGTCTCTTTCAGGGTTTGAAGGATTCGCCCGACGCTCCAGTCAATCTCCATCATCACATCGCCATAAAGCCCTTGCTTTGATTTTCCTTCAAATTTCTCAGAAACAAAAAGTGGCACGTGGGGCATGGGGTGGGCGAGGTAAACAAAAAAAGGATTTTTTTGATTTGAACGAATGAATTCAACTGCCCGCTCTGTGAAGTCAGTGGTGAATTTTTTTTGGTCCTCAGGAGTTACTGCCGGATTGACAACCATTTCATTTTCATATAGCGGCAGGTTCGGGAAAGCACCCGGACCCCGCGGATGATAGGGCCACATGTCATTGGAATAGGGGATTCCGTAGAATTCATCAAAGCCGTGGCGGGTTGGCAAAAACTGCTCCTGAAAGCCAAGATGCCATTTGCCGAAAATTGCCGATTTATAACCTTTCTGCTTTAAGATTTCGGGAATTGTTTCCTCTTCATCAGAAATGCCATATTGGGAAGTGTGGCTCAGTGCGCCGGCAAATCCAATCCGGTTGGGATAGCACCCGGAGAGCAGCCCGGCACGGGAAGCGCTGCAAACAGCCTGCGGAGAATAATACCGTGAAAAGTAGAGACCTCCGGCTGCCATCCGGTCGATGTGGGGCGTTTCATAGCCGATGGCTCCTGTGAGCGATATATCGCCGAAACCCATGTCATCGAGATAGATGACAACGAAATTTACAGGTTTTTTATCGTGCTGTGAACAGGAGAAAATTACCTGAATGATGAAAAACAATAAAGCTAAAGCGCTAATTATGTGCTTCATAATAAGTGAATTTTCTGTTCAAACAAAATTAGAGTATAAAACCGGGATAAGCAAACAAAAGGAATTGCTATTTGTGGCATTTCTCCAGTAGTTACTTTTCAGAGAGGTCTCAATATTATTATTTTGTAGCGGCAATAACTCCTCTGAAGTAGCCAATGGACTCCGCGATTCCCATAAACGGATTGTCCATGTTTTTTTCATGTTCCAGACTGCAAACACCGGTGTAATTCACCTCGCGAAGCATTTTCACAAAAGCTGGGATATCAATGATTCCGCGTCCGATTTCGACTGAATATCCTGCTTTGGTATCTCCGGTAACATCCTTGATATGAATGTCAAACACACGGCTGTGGTATTTTTTCAGGTCTGCAACAGGGTCTTTACCGTTTCGGGTGTCGTGACCAATGTCGAGACACATTCCGATACGGGGGTCCAGATTTTTCACACTTTCCCAAACATC
>MTKW01005181.1_pt1 | contig 12278 bp, 11 predicted proteins | sample 1042761 | NCBI WGS metagenome assembly MTKW01 (sample SAMN06205366, study PRJNA360243) | anaerobic digester metagenome | biome: Wastewater treatment plant; feature: Anaerobic digester sludge; material: sludge; isolation source: anaerobic digester fed with sludge from wastewater treatment plant ...
GCTTTTGTATAGTCGTCCTGTAATTTCTGCGCAGTGTTACGCACGGTTGTCTTGTGCCGGAGAAAGTCGATACACCTGTTCTTCACGGAAGTAAACAGGTAGGCAAAGAGATTGGAGTGCGAGAGCAACTCAATGTTCTGTTCCCACAAATCGAGAAATAGATCCTGCACGATATTTTCGGCATCCTCTTCGCGGATCACATACTCCTGTGCAAACCGTTTCATCCTCGAGTAGTAGGATAGATAGATCTTTTCAAACTCGCTTTTATGTCTCGAAATCGCATCCATTCACATCTGCCGAAATGTAAGATGAAACCCAGGTATCTACGAGGAAGAAGCGGCCAGGGAGGGAGAATTATTCCGCAAAGTTCGTGACCTTGATCACCCAGGCATGTTCACAAGGCAGCTCGTCGACAGTTAGCTGGGGAAGTGTAATCGTCAACTTCCCCTGTTGGAGGGTCGACTTCAAATCCCCTTTATAACCCAGCAGTTCTGCTTTTCCAGCGCTTTTCAGTCCGGTGAGAATGATGGGATCCTTTTGCCACTTTTTCAATATGATATATAGATTTCCATCTTTCCGGGTAAAGTGCAGATTCCCCTCCTTGGGCTTGTTGGGACTTCTCCACGGCTGTGAGGAGTAGATGGCATCTCCGTTTACTTTCAGCCACTTTCCGATATCGAGCAGTCTTTCCTGCATAACTACCGGAATCATGCCGGTAGCATCCGGACCGATATTCAATAGAAAGTTTCCACCATTGGTCACCTTGTCGATAAGGATATCGATCAGCCGTTTGGAGGAGAGGTAGTGTTTTGTTGTTTCAAAACGGTTATATCCATATGAGGTGCCGATACCCCGGCTCTCCTCCCATGGGTGGTCTGCCTTGTCGCCGATTCCCTTTTGACTGTGTACCAGATCATACTCGGTGGTATAGTAGCCTCCATGTCTGCTCCGGGTCTCCTTGCCCCACCTGTCGTTCACCACAACGCTGTTTTTAACGGGAGATTCGTTGTAGAGCCAGGCCAGAAACTCTTCACTTTTCAGGGTTTTGCTGTCGTAGTCCCACTCTCCGTCCGAAAAGATGATCTCGGGTTGATAATTGTTTACCAGCTCCTTCATCTGTGGAATCATGTGTGTATCTACCCACTCTTCGATGGTGGATTTGGAGTACAACGGGTGAGCCCATTCCAGCAATGAATAGTAGAGCCCGAAACGGAGACCGGAGTTCCGGACCGAGGTGGAGAGCTCTCCGATCAGGTCGCTATGCGGTCCCGTCACCATGCTGTTCCAACGTGGGGAATGCGTGCTGGGCCACAAGCAGAACCCGTCGTGATGCTTTGAGGTGAGCACCACATATTTGGCTCCGGCCTCGCGGAAAAGTTCAGCCCACTCGTCGGGGTTGAAATATTCCGCCTTGAACATGGGTGCAAAGTCGGCATAGCTAAACTCTTCACCGTAATGTTTGGTGTGAAAATCCTTGAAGAACTTGTTGCCTGACAACAGCCGGTTATAATAGTGCTCGGCATATTTCTCGTACACTCCATCCACCTCGTTCACCGGTGCGTAGGCGGGTACAGAATAGACTCCCCAATGGATAAAGATTCCGAACTTGGCATCTTTCCACCATTGAGGTATTTCCCTTTTGTCGAGCGAGTTCCAGTCGGGTTGATACTGTGCAGAGAGTGTTGTGAATGCGAGTAATGCAAGCAGCAGAGTGATTCCTTTTTTCATAGATTTTCTGATAAAGTCGTTTATTGTTGATTTTTTCATTCCAACGTTAACATCCCATCAGACACTTCTGATGGTGGAGCAGGTAGTGTTGAAAGGAGACTCCGTGGAATGGAGTCTCCAACCTTTCGATTCCAAAAATACAAATAAAAGATCTAATATCAGAAAATCTATGAAAAAAGGTAGAGGATCATGCCAGAAAACTGGCTGCACGGGAAAAGACATCGGTGAAAAAGCGGTTGACCGACGAGATATCGCTGGAATTTGCAGGAAAAGGGTTTTCATGGGAGTAGGGAAAGGGGAAATCCAGCAGTTCGATCCGCTCCTTCGCCTTCTTTTCTCCAAGTGCTTCCTCTACCCCCTGGTATGGAATTACCCTGTCCCGGGCAAGCACAATACCCTTGATTCTCTCACCCGATTGTTCAAAGAAAGCCTCGCGTTGTGCCCGGAACCTGTCGGGCGAAATCATCCGGTAAAATGCGTTGAATGCCTCGTCTCGAGACCATTTGTCGTCCGATTCCGAGCCAAAGACATGAATGTAGTAGTCGTACAGTTTTTCAAAGGCAGCCCTGTCCATGATGCTTCGGGAGATGCCATGCATCGACCGGAATATGCTTCCTCCGCAGAACATGAAGAGCCGTGTATGGGAGAACAGCTTTCCGGGGTTTGCCATAAGCGCCACCTGTGCAAGAAATGCTCCGATGGAGTAAGCAAAGATATCGATCTGGGTATCTTCCCTGAATAGGGGATGTCTGCCGCTCTTGATTGTCTCAAAGAGAGAGATCAGGTCGCTATAGGTTTGCCTTCCTGACATGTAGAAGCGCTCCGGATTCTGGCTGATCCGGTCGCTCAATGCTACGTTGGCAAAACTGATGGAGCGGTCGTCATTGTATTTTCTTCGTCTGAAGTTCAGCAGGGATGCGAGAGCCCTCGGGGTTGACCACGAAGCTGGCGACCGGTTCATATGGAATGCGATAGGAAAAAGGATGACCGGCTTTCCCGTATTGATGCACAGATATTCTGCCCAGGTAAGGTATTTGTTCCAGTTACGTTCGTTCAATCCGTGCAGCAACAGGATTGCCTCGTCGTGCTTCCGGTTGTCTGAGGCCAGGAATACCGGATATTCAAAGGAGTAGTTCTCTTCAATGGCTTTGTCGTTTGGCAGCAATGTCTCCGGTCGCAAGGCACTTCCGAAAGGAAAGAAACGGATGGCCGTTTTGGTGTCGGCCATGGAGCAATCGGTCCCCTGCCTGTAGAGGTTGATCAGTTCGGCGAATCGTTGGCAGTAGTTCATCTTTTTTTTGGTAAAGAAATCTCCTTTTGCGGGCATCTGCAAATCAATGGGAGATTGTAGGCCACGATGTGGCAGGAGTCGCTATATGGGGTAAAAACGGAGATAGAGGGGTGAAATTTTCAGCCAGATTCCCCCAATTCATTTGGTCATTCTTCAATAAAAAACTATTTTTGCATCAGGTCGTGAACCTGCAGTTTTATCATGAACGGAAAGATACCCGCATACTTGTATGAAAAAAGCAACACGGTGAAAATGATTGTATTCACTGCGGTTTTTGCCCTGCTATTCATCAATATCTTTCAGCCTTTCGGTTCAAGATCATGGTATCCGGCCATCTCCGATTTAAAGTACTTCACTTTTTCCAGCCTGATTATCCTTACCGGGATGCTGGTGGTGGTGGTCAGCCGCGTGATTCTTGCCCTCTATTCGAGGAAAAACGATCTTCTTTACTGGCAATACGCTCTCTGGATCTTGTGCGAGGTGCTGGCCATGGCGGTCTTCTATTCGCTTTTTTCCAAGTTTGTACCCAAAGAGGGTGCCGACAGGGACTTCATGGAGATCTTTCATCAGAGTGCTGTAAATACAGCGTTGGTGCTGCTGCTGCCCTATGCCATTTCGTGGCTCTACTTCTCATGGAAGGAGAAGAGCATGTTGCTGGCTACCATGGGGCAGGAGAAAAATGGTGAACTACATGCAAGGAGTGTGGTTGTGTTTCCCGACGAGAAGGGTGACCTGAAAATCTCCATCGCCCTGGAGAATCTGCTTTACATTGAATCTGCCGATAATTACACCACCATCTACTACCTGAATAAATCGAGGCAATCACGTTTTCTGCTTCGCAACTCCTTGAAATGGATGGAGGAGAACCTGACAAAAGATACACCCCTTGTGCGTTGTCACCGCTCCTATATTGTCAACATGGAGAAGGTAAAGATCCTCAAAAAGGAGAAGGGCGGGATTGTGCTGGAGCTGGATGCTGAGGATACGCCCGATCTTCCCGTATCGAAAACCTATTACGACTCTTTTATGCACAAGTTTTCCCAATATACGGTCTGACCGTGGCAAGGCGCAACCTGCAGTTGTCTGATGTCGTTTTGACAGCATTGGCATAACTCTTTAGAAGAGAAAAGTGCAAAAAAGCGCACTAAAATCGTTACTTATTACTACTTTTGCAAAAGCAGCAGGCCGGTTTGTCGCTCCGGTTCCGGCGCTTGTCGCGATTCGGGGAGGAAAGTCCGGGCAACATAGAGCACCATACTTCCTAACGGGAAGCTATCCGCGAGGGTAGAGTAGCGTAACAGAAAATAACCGCCCCGTTTTCTCGTGAGATTACGGAGTAAGGGTGAAAAGGTGAGGTAAGAGCTCACCGGGTATCGTGGCAACACGGTATGCCGTACGCCTTATGGGTTGCAAGACCATGTATATCGGATATGTAGGGTTGCTCGCCCGATGCCGAGGGGTAGGTCGCTAAAGAGCAGTGGTGACACTGTCTCGCAGATAAATGACAAACATCCCGCCTGTCGGGATACAGAACCCGGCTTATAGGCCCGCTGCTTTTTTATTTTGACGGTATGTTGAGAAGGGAAAAAAGAGTTTCGAAGCCTGAAGAGGAGGAAAAATCGGGACTGTTCGAAAGGATCAGGTTTCAGGTAAAGGAGTGGATTCACTTCCTCTCCTACGAAATCTGGCGGTTGAACCCCGAGAATTTCTCCAACAAGAAGAACGTTCTGCACAACGTCCTCAAGGTTACCATGCTTACCGTAAGAGGTGTGCAGGAGCAGAACCTTGGCGCCAGCTCCCGTTCGTTGACCTACCGTACAATCCTGTCGCTCGTTCCGATGCTGGCGGTTCTGTTTGCCATTGCACGCGGATTCGGATTCGAAAAGATTCTCGAAAGTCAGATTTTCGATTTTTTCAGCAGCGGGGAGAGTGAATCGGTAATTGCCCCGCCCGGACCGAAAACGACCACCGATACTGTTGCGATACTGACCGATTCTGTTGAAGGTGCTGCGCAGGCAATTATTGCGGAGAGCGTGCGAAGAGCCGACGCTCTGGATGTAAACGGCTCGATTTCAGGAACCACCTCTTTCACTATCGAGACAATTATCGGGCTTGTAAATAACTCGCTGGAGCATGCCCAGGGTGGCGTTTTTGCCGGTATCGGTGTTATCTTGCTGCTCTATACCGTCATTCTCCTCTTTTCGGATATCGAGAACAGTTTTAACCGTATCTGGGGAGTAAAAAAAGGACGCTCCATTCAGCGAAGAGCGGTTGACTATTTTGCACTGATCCTGCTGTTGCCGATTTTTGCAGTGCTCAATTATAGTCTTACTGCTATCATTCAGGCATCTACCGGTCCGTTTGGTGAGTTCAGCCATATCCTCGATCCGGTAGTGAGCCAGGTGTTGAATATCCTACCCTTCCTGGTAATGATCATTACCTTGACACTGCTCTACCGCTATATGCCCAATACCAAGGTGAAATGGGGCAGTGCGTTGATCGGCGGAATTGTGGGGGGTATCGCTATCCAGATTTTTCAGATGATCTACCTGAACGGACAGCTCTGGATTGCAAACTACAATGCCATATACGGAGCCTTCGCAGCCATTCCGCTATTGCTGCTCTGGGTACAGATGTCCTGGTTTATCGTGTTGATTGGTGCCGAGCTCTCCTTTTCGGCGCAAAATGTACGCAAATTCTCGTTCGACCGGGAGACGAAAAATATCAGTCGCCGTTTCAGGGATTTCTTCACCATCATGATCGCATCGGTGATTGTGCGTCGCTTTGCCCAGGGAAAATCTCCGCTTACGGCCGATCAGATCTCGATGAGATGCAAGGTTCCCATCAAATTGACCAATGACATTATTGACGAGCTTCACAAGCTTCAGGTGATTCTGCCTACACCCACGCCGGAGGATGAACGTGTCATGGCCTATCAGCCGGCTATCGATATCAATCTGCTTACCGTTAATAACCTGATAGCGAGGATAGACAAGGAGGGTTCGGAAGACTTTCTGATTGATCTGGAGGGGGATTTTGCCCGCCATTGGAATGCCTTGATGGATACACGCATGTCGGTTTACGAATCTTCCACCGATGTGTTGTTGAAGGATCTGTAGGACCAAGTCATGGCTTCAACAGCTGATAGGCGGCCGACTCGAACTTGTTGAGCGATCGGCTGATGGTTTTGGCATCCTCACCGCAAAGATGGTCGAGCAGCCTCCAGAATCTTTCGCCGTGATTCATCTCAACCGTATGGGCCAGTTCGTGCAGAACCACGTAGTCGATCTGCTTTTCAGGTAGCAGCATCGTATAAAAGGAGTAATTGATGCTCTTAAGACGGGAACAGCTCCCCCAGCGTGTTACACTTTTGTTGATCCTGATTCCGTTTACCTGCAGGTTGTGTTTTTCAGAGAAGCGGACCGTTTTCTCCGTCAAGATCCTTTTGGCCTCGTGTCGCAAAGCATGTCGGATCATCTCTTTGACCGTAAATTGAGACACCGGGTGTTCCAGTTCGAACCCGGCTGGGATGAGGAGAGTCAGCTCTCTCCCCTTCAACTGCATCTTTGCCTTTTCTACAAGATGTGTCCTGGATATTCTTGCCGTAAAAGGGTAGGTCTCCAGCAGGGTCTCTTCGGTGATCAGCTGCTCTTTGGGCGAGGAGATCTCCATCAAACGGCGACGCATCTCATTCAGAACAGATGGAAGCCCTGCAGGGGAAAACCCCGGCGGGACGGTCAGCTGGATATGATCCCCTCTTTTCCGGGCAATGATCTGCTTTGCCCGGATGTTGGATTTTACGATGATCTTTCCCAGTTCTTGGTCGTTGTATTGATACATTGGGCAAAGATAATACAATTATTTTTCCCAATTGTTTTACCCCTCAAATCATCTAAATGAAAAACATTGCCTATCTTTGTGCACGTTAATTCCCGATGTAATGAGCATTGTAAGTTCTTTAGAGAGTATCGGCGAATATGTCGAGCTCATGCGAAGAGTGATGGCTCCGCCCGACCGAGCACGAGAATTTTTCAAGGAGTTTTCGAAGGAGGTGTATAAACTGGGGGTCAACTCCATCTGGCTGGTAATGATCATCTCCTTTTTTATCGGTGCGGTTATTGTAATGCAGATTGCCATTAACGTGGCTTCGCCGTTGCTGCCCCGCTTTACGGTGGGAGTGGTCTCCCGCGAGATTATTCTGCTGGAGTTCTCTTCCACCATCATGTGTCTGATCCTCTCCGGGAAAGTGGGGTCCAATATCGCTTCCGAGATAGGCACGATGCGTGTAACGGAACAGATAGATGCGCTGGATATTATGGGGGTAAATTCGGCCAATTACCTGATTATGCCCAAGGTCTCGGCGTTTGTCTTCTTCATGCCTGTACTGGTGGCATTGAGCATGTTTCTTGGCCTTTTCGGCGGGTACATCATCTGCCTTTTTACCGGAACTCCCCCTGTCTCAACGTACATATACGGAATTCAATTTTTCTTTCGGGAGAGTTTTGTCTGGACCTCCATCGTGAAATCGATGATTTACGGCTTTATCATCGCTTCGGTTTCCGCCTATTTCGGTTATCGAGTTAAAGGCGGATCACTTGAGGTGGGCAAAGCGAGTACCGACTCGGTTGTGATCAACAATATCCTGATACTGGCTGCCGATTTGGTTTTCACGCAATTGGTCATGGGTTGAAAAAGATAAGTCTTGATATATGATTCAGGTAAGAAATTTAATCAAAGAATTCGAAGGACGTCTCGTTCTCGACGATATTACGACTTCCTTTAAAAAAGGAGCCGTGAATATGATCATCGGAAAGAGCGGTTCGGGCAAAACGGTTTTTTTGAAATGTCTTATCGGCTTGATACAGCCCAGTTCTGGTGAGATCAGGTATGAAGGCCGGAATATTACCGAGATGCGTGCGAGGGAGGTGAAACGGCTGCGCCGCGACATGGGGATGCTCTTTCAGGGATCTGCCCTGTTCGATTCCAAGACGGTGCTGGAGAATGTGATGTTCCCGCTGGACATGTTTTCGCGAAAGAATCAACGAGAAAGAAAAAAACGTGCCGAATTCTGTCTGGAAAGGGTAAACCTCTCACATGCGGCAGATCTTTATCCGTCGGAGATATCGGGCGGTATGATGAAGCGGGCTGCCATTGCAAGAGCCATTGCATTGAACCCGAGGTATCTCTTCTGCGATGAACCCAACTCAGGGCTCGATCCGAAAACCTCGCAGCTTATCGATGAACTGATTTCGGACATTACGGCAGATTTCGGCATTACCTCCATCGTGGTTTCTCACGACATGAACTCGGTGATGAATATCGGAGACAACATCATCTTTCTGAACGAGGGCATACTGGAGTGGCAGGGATCACGCGACAGGATCATGGATGCCAAAAATGAGAAGCTGAACGAGTTTGTCTTTGCTTCAGAGTTGTTTAAAAAGATAAAGGTGGCCGACTACATCATCTCGGAAAGCAATGCTTCGGAACAACAAGATGGGTAGGTTAAAAACAATTGATAGAAAAAATTGTTATTCAGAAGAGACCACAAGTAAGAAAAACGGCGGTGCAATTTGTATTGTCTCCGCTTTTTAATGATTTATATATGGCTAATTTATTGAAGATAACAAATCTACATGCAGTAGTAGAAAATAAAGAGATCCTGAAGGGTATCAATCTGGAGGTAAATAAGGGCGAGATTCACGCCATCATGGGTCCCAACGGATCGGGAAAAAGTACACTGGCCTCCGTTCTTGCAGGTAATCCGAAATTCGAGGTGACTCGAGGCAGTGTTACATTCAACGGCAAGGAGCTGCTCGATATGGATCCTGCCGACCGGGCCAAGGAGGGAATCTTCCTCAGTTTCCAGTATCCGATCGAGATTCCTGGGGTAAGCATGGTCAATTTCATGCGAGCAGCGTTGAATGAGCAGCGCAAGTACAGGGGCGAGGAGCAGATCTCAGCCTCTAACTTCCTGAAACTGATGCGCGACAAGCGCGAACTGCTCGGTATCGACAGTCAGCTTGTAAGCCGTTCGGTTAATGAAGGGTTTTCGGGTGGGGAGAAGAAGCGTAACGAAATTTTCCAGATGGCGATGCTTGATCCTACCCTGGCTATCCTCGATGAGACCGATTCAGGGCTGGATATCGACGCTTTGCGGATCGTGGCTTCCGGAGTAAATGCGTTGCACCGTCCCGAGAAGGCTACGCTTGTAATTACCCACTATCAAAGGCTTCTCGACTATATTCAACCCGATGTGGTTCACGTGCTCTACAACGGAAAGATTATCAAAACCGGAGGGCCGGATCTGGCGCTTGAGCTCGAGGAGAGAGGATATGACTGGCTTGTGAATCCCTAACCTGCAAAATGATGATTGAACAACAATATATCGATTTATTCAACGATTACCGGAGTGAGATCGATGCAAATTCAGTGGCGGGATTAAACCGTCACCGTGATGCCGCTTTTGAGGCGTTCTGCAGGCTGGGATTTCCCACGTCGAAACTTGAAGATTACAAACATTCTGATCTCTCTCGCGCATTTGACGGTGATTTAGGGCTGAACCTGCGGAACATACCCATACCGGTCGATCCGTATGAAGCTTTCAAGTGCGATGTGCCCAACCTCAACACCAACGTCTATTTTCTGATAAACGACCGGTTCTATGCCAACGGTCATCAGCAGGCTCCACTTCCTGACGGTGTTTTTGTAGGCAGTCTGCAACGGTTCTCCGAAACCCATCCCGACATCTTCAACAAACATTATGCTAAAATTGGGGACTGCTCCGCGAATGGGGTGGTGGCCTACAACACGATGTTTGCACAGGATGGCTTTGTAATCTACGTTCCCGAGAATGTCACTGTCGACAAGCCTCTTCAGTTGATCAACATCCTCAGGGGCGGGGTCGATCTGAACGTGAACCGTCGCATCCTTGTCATAGCTGAGAAGAATGCCCACGTAAAACTGCTTGTCTGTGACCATACGGTTGATGAGGTGGAGTTTGTGGTGACGCAGGTTGCGGAAATTGTTGCCGGTAGGGATGCCCAGGTCGATTTTTATGAACTGGAAGAGAACTCGGTGAAGGTGAAGTTGTTGAACAACGTTTTTGCCGAACAGGCGGAAAATTCCAATGTGACGGTCTCAACGATCACGCTGCACAACGGCTTTACGCGGAACAATTACCGGTTCCGTCTGCTGGGAGAACATGCCGAGGCCCATATCGGGGGACTGGCAATTTGCGACAAGGAGCAGCATATCGACAACTACGCATTTCTGGAACATGCCGTTCCCAACTGCCACAGTAACGAGCTCTTCAAGTATGCGCTGCAGGAGAGATCGACAGGTGTCTTCTGCGGAAGAATCCTGGTGGACAAGGGGGCGCAGAAAACGCTGGCTTACCAGAACAACAAGAACCTGATCACCTCGGAAGAGGCCAGGATCTTCTCGAAGCCACAGCTCGAGATTTACGCCGACGATGTGAAGTGCTCGCACGGGTTGACAACCGGACAGATCGACCAGGATGCCCTTTTCTATCTACAGGCCCGTGGAATTCCCGAGGAGGAGGCCCGTATGCTCCTGATGGTAGCTTTTACTCAGGATGTAGTGGACCTCGTCCGTATCGAGATGCTTCAAGATAGGCTCATTCAGCTGATCAACAAGCGTTTCAGGGGTGAACTTATGCGTTGTGGCAATTGTGAGGTGTGCAAATGATCAATCTAGCTGACATACGGGCAGACTTTCCCATCCTTTCGCGTCTGGTGCACGGGAAGCCGCTTGTTTATCTCGACAACGGGGCTACTACCCAGAAGCCTGAATGTGTGATCGACAAGATCCGGGAGATNNAACCTGATTGCCTCATCTTACTGTAGGGAGTTTTGCAAACCTGGCGATGAGGTGATCATCTCTGCGATGGAACATCACTCCAATATTGTTCCCTGGCAATTGCAGGCGACGATCTCGGGGATTAAGCTACGGGTGCTGCCCATCTCGGATGAGGGCGAGCTCCTTCTGGAGGAGCTGGAGAAGATGATCTCCTCCCGCACGAAACTGATCGCGATCACGCACGTCTCAAATGTCCTCGGGACAGTCACGCCGATTGGCAAAATCATTGAAATCGCGCACCGTTACGATGTTCCGGTGCTGGTTGACGCTGCGCAATCGGTACAACATATGGCGGTTGATGTGCAACAGATCGATTGCGATTTTTTAGTCTTCTCGTCACACAAAATTTATGGTCCTACCGGCATCGGTGTGCTCTACGGTAAAGAGAAGTGGCTCGAAAAGCTTCCTCCCTATCAGGGTGGGGGGGAGATGATTGCATCAGTCTCATTCGAAAAGACCACCTTTGCCGCCTTGCCTTTCAAGTTCGAGGCAGGTACACCCGACTATGTGGGCTCTGCGGCGCTTGCCACGGCACTCGATTATCTCTCCCGGATCGGTCTGGAAAAGATTGCCCGGTACGAGCATGACCTGCTGACATATGCTACTGAGCAGTTGTCCACTATCGATAACCTCAAGATCTACGGTACTGCATCCGATAAATGCAGTGTAATCTCCTTTCTTGTGGAAGGTATTCATCATTACGACATGGGGGTGCTGCTCGATACGATGGGAATCGCTGTCAGAACCGGGCACCACTGTGCCGAACCGTTGATGCGACGCCTCGGCGTCGAGGGAACGGTCCGTGCATCCTTTGCCATCTATAACACCAGGGAGGAGATCGATCTCCTGGTGAACGGCATCCGCCGGATAGTGAAGATGTTTTGATGTTGCAACACCCTTCCAACCCTTCTATTCAGGAGATCTGGAGAGAACAATCCCCACTTCATTAACTGTTTTTCTTTTGGCAGTCAGCAGACTGATGTAGCATGAGATTATCCTGACCGCTGCACTTTGCCATGCAGCGGTTTTCAACATAGAAGGGTCTGCTGAACAATTGATATCCATACTGAAAATCAGTAAATTAATCGTTAAAATATTTGTATAACTGCAAGAAATTGAGTATTTTTATTTTATAAACCCTGCATCTTATGATGCGATAAAAGAGCTCCAGGCAGCTTTCAATTTCAGAGTTCAAGATGCCCTTTGAGGCAAAACTGGATGAGGATAACCGGTGGGTTATTCTTTCAAAAATAGTTCCATGGGAAGAGTTTGCCCGGCTCTATTACAAGAACTTCAAAAGCAACCGGGGTGCCACCACCAAAGATGCCAGGCTTGTGCTGGGAGTGATCATCATCAAACACATCATGAAGACGGACGA
>MTKW01003136.1_pt1 | contig 12277 bp, 10 predicted proteins | sample 1042761 | NCBI WGS metagenome assembly MTKW01 (sample SAMN06205366, study PRJNA360243) | anaerobic digester metagenome | biome: Wastewater treatment plant; feature: Anaerobic digester sludge; material: sludge; isolation source: anaerobic digester fed with sludge from wastewater treatment plant ...
TCTCTCCACAAGCCGCACACTTGCTTGCCACAAAAGGATCCCCTTCGAATCTGTCTGGGTATGCAAAATCCACGCCGGAGGATGTGGCCCTACTGGTAATTTCGATCGATTTTATACGAATAGCAATGGCATCGCCCACTTCAGCACCTTCAACAAACACTGGCTTAGTCACCTCATGTCCACCGCGCAAAGCCGGCGTTATCATCGGTCCCCAGCATCCTGGCGCTGTATTGGCAATAATGTAGCCGCCGTCTTTTACAGGACCCAACATAGGCTGTTTAGGATCCAGCAAGCCATTTGTGTATTCCTGCACACATACAGTTGTCGCCGCTTTCATAAGCCATACCTCCCTCGGATTATTTAAGCTTGCAGTCTAACACTTAACCCGGGTGTACAACTAGCTAAAGACTTCAGTACTAAAAGCTTGTTAGCCTGGCAACATAGCACACCTCCTTCTTTTCACTGGTGCGAGTCCATCTCCCAACTGTTACATTACTAATAATCTGGATTATCCATACATCAAAAACCCCACAGTGGTTACTTTTACTAATACATTCACGCCTGCAACTGCACCCTCATTATACATATATTGTCAATAGTTGTAAACGTATGGATTGTCGCAATTATAAGTAATCCCAGCTTGGATTTCCATTCAAGCTCAAGTTGATAGAGCATAATTAAAGCTGCCCCACCATGGTCAGGGACAGCTAAGTTTAGTCAGTTAACTCGGCAAGGACTATTCGCTTGTTGCTTTCTCGTATGTTCAACTCGCACCTGTTTTCTTCAGCTTCATTTTCTTATCATGAAAAAATGTAGGGAGGAAATCTGGCTTTGACTAAAAGGGGCTGCCCATCTTAAGCAGCCCCCGTCCTCTTATTCTTCTATATCACCAACTGTCCGTCGCGAAGGATGGGCTCGCCGTCCAGGTAAAGTTCAGGAGCCATAATCACCCCATCGACGTGAATGCCGGCAGCTACTTGGCCGCCGAAAGTATCGTTGCTGCCAAGGGCAATATGGGCTGTCCCGTAGACTTTTTCGTCCTCCAGCACCACTCCGATTACGCTGGCCTTGTCGTTGGTTCCGATCCCCAGTTCGGCTAAGTTGCGGGCTAATAGATTGTCCCCCAGTAGAGAGAGAAGCTTATGGCTGTCGGGGCCGACTGCATCTACCATAGCTCCTTGACAAAATGTCAGTTTCAGCGGAGCTTGCAGGGTCCCGAGGCCGGCAAAAGACCCGTCGATTACGATCTCACCTTCGGCAGTGCCTTCCACCGGAGCAATGAAAGCCTCTCCGGAAGGGAGGTTGCCCCCCTGGCCCTTGCTACGATAGATACCGGTACTGGCCACCGCCTTTCGGCTTTCTAAAGACATGCTGAGCCGCGCCCCGCCATTTATCAGCACCGCTTCTTTGGCCTCAGTTAAAAGGTCTGCCAGCTTGTTAGTGCGGGCTGCTATTTGTTCATAGTCGGCAGCCAGGGCGCCGCCGGCAAACATCTCCACTGTTATCCCCGGCATGGTAGCTATGCGAGTACCGGCAGCACAAGCTTTTTTGCGGGCTTGGGTATGAGTAAGAGAGTGGGCCGTTGCCGCTACTACCACGTCGGCCGCCGACATGCCTTGTGATACGATTGGGATTGGCTCCACGCCGCTTTTACCTAAAGGCTGCATCTGCATCTGTACTACTTTGGCCCCTAAGTCTCTCCCAGCCGCAAACAAAGCCTCGCCAATGGATAAAGTAGTCTCATCGACGATTATCAGCAGTTGTTCCCCGTCCTTTAAGGCTAAATTCTGCCGCAAAAGATGCTCGGCAATCTTCACCATACTTGTAGTCATAAGCCTACTTCCTTTCACCCAATGAGCTCCTTAAGAACTCGGGCAAAAATTCCCCGGGCCAAAATAACCGGAGCACCGGTNNCTGCACTTGTTGGCGCTTAAGCGCATCTGCCGCCTTTTCAAGTTCGGCCACATCACCATACGGAGAAGCCGCCACCATAACTTGTTCGGTCCCCACTTGCTGCCAACGTTTCTTAGACTGAGGAATTTGATCAGCAGCCGGGGACACTACCCCAACTTTTAGTCCATCGGCCACGGCCTTAGTTACGTTGTACAGTATTGGTTGAGGGCGAACTAACAATCCCTTCCCCACTAATTCAAATTCGCCGGTGCAAAGGAGAGCTACCACTTCGATCCCCTGATCGAAGAAATNNCCGATGAGCCGTCTGCCAACCGCGTGACCAGTACATAGTCTCCAGCCTTTGGAGCGAAAGCGGCTATTTCCTCTTTGCTCAGCCCATCCAGCGCTCCCGCTTCTTTGACCTGCACCTCAGGACCTAAGATAGCAGTCAGCTCTGGCATGATGTCAACCCTAGGAGCCTGACCAATAGTCACAGCCCCAATAACTTTACCTTTCATCGTCTGTCACCTCCGGAGGTAACTTAGTTTTCTCTTTTCCAGCGTAGATGCACCCCAAGTGGTTATCGCAGCTAGGACAACTACGACGACATTCTTCTTTGCTGCCGTCAACAGCGCTGGTACGGGCCCTTTTTAGTTTGAGTACCAGGCGGCAAAGTTTTTGAACTTCCGCTTGGTCCCCCTGGACAACAAATGTGGTCGCTCCTTCAGCCCCCATAATACCGCCGCGGCCAATGACCGTGGCCGTTACTTCGGCCAGGAGACTGAGAGCCGTAAGTTCGGTAATTATCCGACCCGGAACCGGTATTAGCCCTACTGCCATACCCATGGACCAGTGGGTGCCTTTGCGACTGGCGGCCAAAGTTGCCTCTGCAATTGAACCCGGGGTTAGTTTCTCCAGGCCGGCCGGTATAATGACGGTGATCCCCTCCGCCGCCAAGGCCGAGATAACTCGGCCCGGATTTCCTCCCAAGGGGCTGCCGGCCATTAAGGCAGCATGGCCGCGGCGGTCAATTAGATTGGCCCCGCAGACGGCTATGTCACCTGGTCCCATGGTGAGGACGGCCTCTTGAAGATCGTCATCGACTCCCCTGGGTACTCCTTTTTCCACTAAGATGGAATGCGGCTCGGCCACAGTGGTACGAGCCGACTTGGTACCCAGAGGAGTAATACGGCCCGACAGCCTAAGCGGCGCTCCGACCAGTATTTCGGCTAGTGCCGATACAGTGGTGCCCCCCTTGAGAAGTATCCTTCCGTGTTTAAGAGCGGCCTGTACCTCGGGCATTCGGGTCACGGCAAGGGCGATAAGCTGCTTACCCTCGCTCACTGTTAGAGTTAGTTGAGCTCTCATATCGATCTATTCTCTCTAGTCGGCCCGGCCTAAGGTCTGCAGATGACTTAAGGACCCGTAGAGATGAACCAGATGCTTGTATTCTTCTTCATCATAGAATTTGCATTTGCCCTCACCGAAAACTTTGGCCACTTCGATAACAAACCGGGCTGCCAGTTCAACATCGCCGGCATGACTAGCCCCGGTGGCACAGCCGGGAACAGGTGTTTCCGCCGTAATAGCCACACCCACGCAGGGAGCCGTGGTGGCTGTTGCCGGCTGAAGAATGCTGTTGACATGGTAGACACCATTGCCGTAGGGTGTGATATCTTGAGTCGTAATGGCAAACACAACCGGGAGCTGACCGGTGGTGATGGACATGATATCCAACAAGTCTTCACTAACCCGAAGAATATAGCCTTCTTTTACAGTGGGTGAAATGGCAAAGCCGCGATGGTTGATAATCCGGTTGCCTTTGGTGGTATCAACGGAGAGAATGGCATCCATGGCAGGATCAATTTCATACTCGTTCATGGTGGCAATGTCCACTGGTGAATCCATAAACGGTACCGGTTCATGAGGTCTAGTGGGTGCATGAGGGCAAATGTGGGTAGTCACTATTACATCACCTGCTAATATATCTCCCAAAGCATGCATGCACCCCAGCTTTAACGCGGCCGCAACAGCTACCGCTGCTCCGTCACCGTCGGATACAAAGCCGATTCGTTCCGGCCGTGCTCCCAGCCCGCCCAAACGACCGACTATTCCCAACGTAGGTGCCTTACCGCCGCTTATCTTGCCGGACCGGCCAGGAATTACAGCCTTAACAAAGTCAGTGTAGCCTTTAGGACCTTGGATACGTTGGGACTCTACTTGGTGAACGCCGGCATCCAGCAGCAGTTTAGTAACTTGTTCACCGTCGGCCTGCGGACTGTCCAGTATCTCGAACACCTCGAGAACCTGTTTTAGCAGCATTGTTGATTTGAACCCCCTTATTGCTCAAGATAGTCAATTACTTTCTTACCCGTCACTTTTTCCGCCGCCACCAACAGTTCCGGGCTAAACATACCTGCTCCCAGCAGCAAATTGGCTCGCGGTACATAAAGTATGGCTACCTCTTGTTGTTCATGAATATCGGCGGAGGAGACCGGGGTGCCGGTGGACTTATCCAAGGTCATAATAAGATCCGGGAATGTCCCCAACCTGGTACCGTCTTTTTCAAGGGTCATATACTCGTTCCAAAACGTAAGTTCAAAAGAACCGAGTGTTACTCGCCCAGAGTCGAAGCCGCCGGCGGTGACGAGTTCAACTTTTTCTACTGCTCCCGTCTCCACAATCTGGCCGCCTAACACCTCCGCCGCCGCTTCAACCACAGCAGTTCCACCTTTGGGCCGGGCTGCCAGCATAGCTTGACCCAAAGTTATTGACTGACGGACAGCTCCTGGAGCTCCGTTCTTCTTTACATAACCGGCATCGATGGGATTTCGGGCTACAGCCACCAGGCCGCCGGCCTGTACAGCCGCCTGCCGCACTAAAGCAGCCGCCCGTTCAATATTGCCTTGCACAAACAGTTCCAGGTATCTTCCCTCGGCAGGATCTCCCCCGGCCGCCGTCTGATAAGATATATAACCTTCTTTAGCATGAAGTCCCATGGACCCCATGGCTCCCGTGGGATGAGCGCGACCATTGCAGGGCGCATCTACCACTGGGATACCTAAGATTGCCGACTGTAACCAGCCGTTGATAGTGGCTGTTCCGCCACATTCGTTGGTTATGAGCCCGTCCGCCTTTATTTGGGCCTTTTCGGTCAGCAGTTCCACTGCTCGGACATAGCCCACCGGTTTGACCATGGCCTCCTTGGCCGCCGGGGCTCCTACAGCCGACACCGTAAACAAGATAGCTTCGTCATCCATCGCGTCGATATCCACCAGCCGGACTGTACCCATGCGCACAGCCAGCTGGGCCAGTTCACGCCCCCATGCCATAGATCCACCGCCGCCACCGCCCAGTACAGCCCCACCGATTACCGCTGCCTCAACTAACTCTTGATCCATGATCAGTTCTGCCACTATACAACCCCCTCCTTTAAGCTTCCCTGGAGACATACCAAGCAATAAGGCCAGTTGCAATAACCGGATCTACCACCCTAATACCAAGCTCCCGACGAATATCCTCCGCCACCCCGATGGTTGACATCCCGGTACAAGCCAAGACTAACACCTGGGCTCCTTTCTCCCTCAGCTTTTCCGCTGCTGTCAAAACAGCCTGCTTACCAGGTGGTTTCATGAGATCTACAGTAGTCTCTACGCCCACGGGTTTGGCCGAAGCTAACAGGGCTGACCCCAGAACATTAGCCATTGCTGCCGGAACATCCTCGGTTATGCCCAGAGCAGCAACACTGGCACTCAAGCTGAGGGCCACATGGGCAGCTGCACTGCCGGCACCGATAATAGGGATGTCCAGTACTTCTCTGGCCTGCTGGACCCCGGGATCAGCGGCGCAGCTGACAATAATTGCCTGTAAACCGTCCTGGGCCATCTCTTGCGCTAAAGCCACTACTTTGGGCCATGCTTGCTCTTCGGTAGCTTGGTCGAATACACCGCGTGGTTGTCCGGCAATGCAGCTCGTAATCACTTCTAGTCCAGGGAAATAGTTCATGATGAGATGGCCGTGTAAACCCAGAACTTGCGGATCATCGGTGGTCAGCACCCGAATCAGGCCAATCCTTGCTTTTTCCATCTTCACACCCTCTAAGACGTAAATTGTTCGGGCCAAGGTTCTTAGGGACTGCCGGCCACTGCCGGCAGTCCCTATTTTAACTAAAAGAATGCTCGTGCTATAGCGGAAAAGAATCCATATAGTCCATCGCCGGCAATTAGTCCGGCTTCACGGATTTCCATGGGCTCTGTCCCGATAATGAGCCGTACGATTACGGCAATCAGAACACCAATGCCGTAGATAGGATTGTTGATCAACAGTCCCGTGGCAAATAGAATCCCCATTGCCCGACCGGATCCGCCAATGGCCTGCAGAATTGCTCCTGGTATGGCCCAGATCGCCAACTGGCGTACAATTCCTGGCTCACCGGCCCCAGCCTTGACGGTGGTAGCGAATACCCGGCTGACGGGAGGCAGCATATCCAGTTGGAAATGCATGTTCATAAAGAGGGCCACCATAACCATGGCCACAATACCTCCAACTAACTCGGCAATAAGTTGTTCCTTGCGTCCCTCCAGTTCATACTCAACATCTTTACCATCGCCGCGCAAAATCCAGCCTGTCTTCAAGTCGTAACCCATGTCAGCAAAACAGGGACCGGAACTGGCAACGTAACCGCTCAAGAGAGCTAGCGGTACACCTGGGAACCCCATGAACAGCCCTAAGGTTAAGAAAATAACAGTAATGGCAAAGCCGGGGAACCAGCCTGAGTGCATGGCTGCTAAGCCGACTAAAATAGCTGCCAACAGAGCTGAGATCCCGGCCCAGAGAGTCCATATCATCATGGTACCGAAACTCATTTCCGCGATAATACCACCGACAACCGCCAGAGCAACTGCTCCCACCAAGTATAGTCCTAGGTGCACTAAGGCAGCGCGCTTTGCTTGGGTAGGCCCAACTGTTTTTTCCGTCACAGCCTTACTTTCTTCGTCGGCCTTATTAGCCTGACCTCCGCGCTGAATGATTATTATTGCTTGGATCAAGCTAACTATCCCGGCCCCAATCATAACGCCATGGGGAACATAAGTCGTGCCCAGGTCAATGCCGAATAACTGTTGAGAATACCCGCGTATGACAAGTCCTATTCCTAGCGCAGCCATGGCAAAGATATTAGCTATAAAAACGATCCCCACTCCGGCCATGGGTAGTTTAAAGTGGGTACCGACCACTCCGGCAATAACGCCTTCCACTAGTCTTCTAGCTTTCCGCCCACCTTCATCACCAGCAATAATGGCCTGAGCAGTAGCCACACCCGGCGGCCAAGCCCCATCTCCGGGATACAAGTCAGAGTCGAATACACTGTAGACAAAGCTCATACCTACCAGGGTAGATATGGTAGAGCCAATTAACATGGGTATAACCAATCCAGGCTCTCCATAAAGGTAAATGATGCCGACGGCCAACAAACCGCAGTTAGCAGCACCAAATCCACCGGCCGAAGTCATGGTCTGTACCAAGTTCTGTCTCTCCAGCGAACGGAACTTAGCCATAGAGGCAAAAGGAACCCGAGCCAAAGTCATAGCCACAATGGCTCCAATGATCGATGTATTGGGAGTGATTCCGATCCGGGAAATAATCTGCATGCAAATGGCCGCTGCTGCTGCCGCCATAATGACACTCAGTATGAACGTTTCCGGTGCCAACGCCTTTTCATGCCTAGCTTTCTTTTCGTCCATCTTCATCCCTCCTTAACTTTGCTGTTTTGGCCTCCAACACACTGTGTCCCCGGATTTTAGTATCACCTCCTTCAATAGGTAAAATGCTTAATTGCTACTGGCCTTACTATAATCTACTTAGCCCAGTGCTCGTCCCATACCTTTGTGCGGTAAAAACAAAAACGCGCCCCTTTCTTCGTAGAGCGCGCACTAAAACTAGGCCAGCTTATCATTGATCAAGGAATGGGGTCATGTGCAGAGCCATTGCTAGCCGGAAACGGTGGTTTGGTTTTCTCAAATCCATACCGGTTATCTCCTCTATTTTTCCTAGCCGATAACGCAGGGTGTTTTCGTGTATAAACAGAGATCGGGCGGTTTGTCTCATGGCGGCCCCCTTTTCCAGGAAGCGGCGAAGTGTAAACAGCAGGTCGACACCACTGTCAGCATCATGCTCCATTAGAGAACCCAGCATTTCCTGACAAAACGCAGCCATTTCTTCTTGATGCCCACAGCGGTACAACAGACGATAAACATCTAGTTCTTCTTTAATAGCCAATTGGCCTTCTCCCTGGGTCTTGCGACTAATTTCCATAAGCTCACATGCTTCTCGGTAACCTGAACCCACGTCCAATAGACTCGTACAATGATCACTCACAGCAAGTGAGACACTAATATCTTTNNTACCACCGCAATACAGCTGTCACTTATGCTGGCCACAATATAGGAATGGCTATGGGCGGCGACAGTTTTCCTTGTCACTGCTAACATTTTAGATTTTATGTTCATAGCGTACGCTTCGTCTTGCTTTCTTTCCACCAGGGCGGCAAACCCGTCTATATTTGCCACCAGTACCACAACCGGCTGAACAAAGTTCCAGCCTAAAGCTGCAGCCCGCATTTGAGCCACTTCTTCGGAAGGCAGATTGCCACTAATAAGATCATAAACAAAATCATGGCGAAAATGATGTTCTACCTCAGCAATGGCGGCCCGTTTAGTAGCCTCCAGAGCAGCTACCGTACTGGCATTTTCTAACGCTATCAGATCCAGTTCAGTGCAAGGCGTATCGATTTCGTTGACTAAAAAATATCCGTACGTATCAGATTCAATGCGAATTGGAAAGACCAGCAGTTCTCCAATTCCTAGACGCAAATTCCGATAGTCATGATGATCTATGTGAGCCAGTTTTTGAATGTCCATTTGATCTAAAAACGGCATGCCTACACGAAAGGCAGACCAGTTATCAGTTTCGGTTGGAAACCAAGCCAGCAGTCGGCCTTCGGCGTCACAAACAGCAACGGGTTTGTGCAGGAGGGAATGAAGCGTTCGGACAATGGAATCGAAACTACCGCCCTCCAGAGCAACTCGTCTAAATAGTCTATGGATATTAAGATGGTATTCCAACCTGAAAGCTTGGGCATGAAGGATTCTAGTTAACAACGGATGGGTAATCTCCACATAGGGAACATCCCTGACAACATCAACAATAGGTAGTTGTAATTCGTTGGCCAATTTAATCACCCGCTCGGGAACGCAGCCCAAATAGCGGCGAACTTTGAGGGCAAAACCGGCTGCGCCTACATCTGCAGCTGATTGAACTAGTCGGCACTGAGCCTCCACATCATCGTGAATAGCGTACCAGCTGCTAACAAGCAGTAAGCCGCTCCTGAAGTACTTGTCCGGATCGGGAACCTCCATCACATCCACAAAGCGAATCGGACGGTTCAATCCTTTATGGCCAGCGATAACCTGCGCTTCTGGAAACAGGCCGAGTTCTAAGGCTTCCGCTAGAGTAATGCTCATTACCTCACCTCTCTGCGCCCATAAACCCCGTCACTGTATAGATGGGGTGGTATTATTTCTCATGCACCCTCGCTAATATCGCCAGTTTCTTTTGCGGGCTATATCGCTTAATGGCCGCTTCGGCCTTCATGGCTTCCGACCGGGAACCAAATTCCAGCTAACCCAGTAGCTCCACCGGCCGTCGCCCTTTGGTATAGCGACCACCCTCTCCCTGTTGGTGTTCTCTCAGCCGGCGCTCGGGGGCGGTTGTGTATCCGGTGTAGAGGCTTCCGTCTTGGCACCGGAGAATGTAGACGTAATGGGACATAAACAACGCCAACTCCCGTTCGTCAACTGTTGTCTTTGTTCCGCACGGTGCCCACGGCAGGGGAAGTACGTTCAAATGCACATGCTGCCAGCTCAGGAAATCCAGCCACCAGTCGGACAAAAATTTCGGTTAAGTGTGGATCAAACTGTGTTCCCGCATTCTTACGCAGTTCTTCCACGGCTTTATGCTTGCTCAGGGCTTTACGGTAAGGCCGGTCGTTGGTCATGGCGTCAAAGGAATCGGCCAGAGCCAGGATGCGGCAATGCAGAGGAATTTCCTCCCCTTTCAACCCCTGGGGATACCCGCGGCCATCCCAACGCTCNNGTAAGGGGCTCCGGTTTGTTGAGGATATTCTTGTCCACCCCTATCTTACCGATGTCATGCAGCATGGACAAAAGAGCCAGATCGTCCAAATCCCGAGCGGAAAGGTTAAGTTCCTGGCCCAGAGCAAGGGAGTACTCCTTGAGCCTCATGGCATGCTGCTCTGTTTCCGTACTCTTTTCATATAGGGTGGCCAGCATGGTGTTTATGAGGGTGTTGCGGTAGCTCTTGATCATAAGGAGCTTTTGTCTGTACATGCGATCCTCGGCTTCTTTTAACACTTCTTCAAAATCCTGAGTCTCCCCTTCTCTGATGGCGAAACCAAGAGCGATATTCACGTTCATAATGGGATCGTTACTGCTTTCAGTTGCCGCCTCGATCCGGCGAACAATCTTCTCCGCCGCTTCTGTTTCGGTTTGGGGAAGGAGAATGAGAAACTCATCGCCTCCCCAACGGGCGATTATGTCTGTCTTACGGCAATTTTGCTTTAGTATTTTGGCCATCCGCTCCAGCAGTCGGTCTCCTTCTTGGTGCCCAAAGATGTCATTTACGAGTTTTAACCCATTGACATCTCCCATGATAACCGCTAAGGGCAGATGTCCCAAACCCTCTAGCCGTTTGATTTCTTCTTGAGCAAATCTACGGTTATAAAGCCCGGTTAATGGATCGTGATAACTTAAGCGTAGAATCTCCTGCTGATATTCCCTTTCCTTAGTGACATCACGAAAAACCATCACAACGCCATAGACGTCGTCCTTCTCGTCCTTGATCGGTGCCGCACTGTCAGCAATAGGAATTATCCCGCCCTGCTCAGTAATCAATAAGGTGTGGTTAGCCAGGCCGATTATCTTTCCTGTCTGCAACACTCTTGCCACCGGATTCTCAACCTCTTGCCCGGTTTCTTCATTGACCAACCTAAAAACCTCGTGAAAGAATCTACCCCTGGCTTCTTCCTGCTTCCAGCCTGTAATCGTCTCCGCCACCATGTTCATAGCAGTAATTCTACCTTCTTTATCAGTGGTAACCATCCCGTCACCGATGGACAACAAAGTGGTTTTCAAGATCTCTTTTTCCAGGTATAGCTTTTCCCGGTACTGCTCCCGTTCAGTGGCGTCAAAAATAATCGAGAACAGCAGCCGCTGGCCGGCGTTAACTATGGGACAGGAATAAACGTCCACCAGTCTAACATCTCCGGTCTTTAAGCGGTGAGGAAAAAGAAAGTACCGCTGCTTCTCTTTTGCCGCCCTCATCCTAAACTCCTTCACTTCTTCTGTCGGCATCTGGTTGATGTCCTGGATGCACATGTTAAGGAGTTCCTCTCGGCTGTAACCGTAAAATGATACAGCTGCCGGATTGGCGTCCACTATCTTCCCGCTTACCGGTTCAATCAGGAGCATAACAGCATCATGTCTATTGAACATGGTCTGCAGTCTGGTGAGGAATTCTTCTCTTTCCGCTTCTGCTTGTTTCTGGAGGGTGATATCCTTGCGTGCTCCCACAATGTACCGAACTTCACCCTCATCTAGCAATGGGCTGAGACTTACTAGCCAGTCTCTTGTACCAGCCNNGCTATGTCTTCTGGGCTGTAGCCGATGAGCCTCTGGTGAGCGATGTTATTTCTTACATAGCGAAATTCCCCTCCCTCTACCCGGGCCAAGAACATGGCATCCTGAGTAGTCTGGAAAATCAGCTCCAGGTCTCGCGAAAGTTCTTTTATTTCCTGTTTCTGTTTTTCCAGCGACTGGGTATGCTCTACGTCCAGGGTAACGTCTTGAAAAATAGTGACGAAATGCTCCTTGTCGGTGGCAAAGGCGGTAACCTTGTACCACCGACCCAAAGGCTCGGCATACTGAGTGAACTGCTCTTTCCTGCCAGTAGCCACCATTTGACCATAAAGAGCTACCCAGTCCATATTGCCGCTTCTGATTCCCGGGATTACTTCTGTAATTCCTTTTCCAATAATGTCCTTTCTCTTTAGTCTGGTCATCTGCTCAAAGGCGGGATTGACATCCAGAAACACATAGTCTTCAGGCTTGCTCCGCTCATTTAACACCAACCGGTGAAAAGCATAACCAAAGGGTGCCTGTTCAAAAATGGCCGAAATTAATTCCTGTGTCATTTCTGCCACCCCTTGTTCTTTCTCCTTGTGAAAGGATGTATTGTAGTAGTCTTGTTCGACATTACTTGCCAACTTCCTCTCTTAAATTGAACATTTATCCAGTCTCGACCCCAAACG
>MTKW01010180.1_pt1 | contig 12277 bp, 7 predicted proteins | sample 1042761 | NCBI WGS metagenome assembly MTKW01 (sample SAMN06205366, study PRJNA360243) | anaerobic digester metagenome | biome: Wastewater treatment plant; feature: Anaerobic digester sludge; material: sludge; isolation source: anaerobic digester fed with sludge from wastewater treatment plant ...
CCGTATCAACGGACGACACACTCCATTCGCGGTTGATGACATAGCTGCAATGGTTCCAGCACGGCCTCACGTACTTCGCCTAGCGATGACTGAGCAAGCAGAGGACATCATCTGGGCAGACGAGCTGGTGACAAAACTGGAGGCCGAGAATGAGATCGAACCTGGTTCGATAAAGTTGATGGCTGCTATAGAGACAGCTAAAGGGGTCCTAAATGCATCCGAGATAGCGACTGCTTCCAGGCGCCTGGTTGCAATGTCGTTCGGGGCCGAGGATTTCACAAATAGTATCCATTCTGAGCGCACCGCGGATGGTTTCGAACTGTTGGCAGCCAGATCGACTATTGTTTTAGCTGCACGGGCGGCAAACATAGACCCAATTGATACAGTATACTCTAAGGTGGATGACGATGAAGGATTCATCAAAGATGCTCTGCGGGCCAAACAAATGGGGTTTGCCGGCAAAAGCTGTATCCATCCGCGCCAGGTTGAGCTTGTGCACAAAGTGTTCCGGCCTTCAGGCGATGAGATTCAAAGGGCCATTGCAGTGATGTCAGCTATACAGGAGGCTGAAAAGCGTGGTTCAGGGGTGGTTTCGGTGGATGGCCACATGGTTGATGGCCCGATTGTGATGAAGGCACAGCGTGTACTGCAATTGGCACAAGCAGCTGGTTTAACGAATGGAGGCATTCCCAATGACAACGGTAATGAATAAAATAGGACGTTCAGTTCCTACCTACGTGGAGCATCTGGGCGAATTCAAGCCTTATGCTGGAGTGTTTGCGACACCACCGTCTGGTCGCAAATACGCACCATCGATTCGTCATTCAAGGAAGAAAAAGCTCGTTCCTTCACTCCGAACTGCCATTGAGGCCAGTGGTCTGAAGAGTGGGCAAACGATCTCCTTCCACCATCACTTCCGTAATGGGGATCTCCTTGTGAACAAGGTAGTAGACGAGATCGCCGCCATGGGTATCTGTGATATTACCTTGGCAGCAAGTTCTCTTCAGAGTGTGCACCGATCTTTGATACCTCACATACGCTCGGGAGTTATTACAGCTATCACTACAAGCGGCCTACGTGGCGAACTAGCCGAGGTCTTGTCACGGGAGACGTTGTTGAAGTGTCCGGTACTCATTCGATCACATGGTGGCCGGGTTAGAGCTATTCAATCGGGCGATCTAAAAATTGACGTTGCTTTCATTGCGGCTCCAAACGCCGACGAGTATGGCAACTTAAACGGGATTAATGGTCCAACAGCATGTGGGTCATTGGGATATGCGTTTGCAGATGCCGAGTATGCTGAATGCGTAATTGCAGTGACAGATACGCTAGTACCCTATCCGGCCATTCCCATCAGCATTTCGCAGACTCAAGTCGATTACGTCGCTATTGTAGATAAGGTTGGTGATCCGCAGGGAATTATGTCCGGAGTGACTCGAATCACCCGTGATCCTTTGGAACTGTTCATTGCTGAAAGAGCTGCCGAAGTGATTGCAGCATCTGGGTTATTCACAGATGGCTTTTCCTTTCAAGCGGGAGCCGGTGGATCATCGTTGGCTGTGGCCAGATTCCTCACGGAGAGAATGATGAACACAGGAGTGCGTGGCAGTTTCGCAACCGGCGGAATCACTGGTTATATAGCCAAAATGTTGAAGGAAGGGTTCTTCCAGACCATACTGGATACTCAGTGTTTCGACCTAGCTGCTGTAGAAAGCTTGAGGACAAATCCACGCCACGTTGAAATGTCAGCGTCGTTCTATGCCAATCCGCACAACAAGGCCTGTACAGCACACATCACTGATATTATGATGCTGGGTGCTACTGAAATCGACCTCGAGTTTAACGTCAACGTATTGACTGGTTCAGATGGTATTATGATGGGTGCTTCAGGTGGGCATTCGGATACAGCAGCTGGGACTAAACTAAGATTAGTGGTAACTCCGCTGGTTAGAGGCCGTTTCCCCATTGTAGTTGACCGTGTTCATACAGTGATTACCCCTGGAGAGTGCATCGATGTGCTGGTAACGGAGCGCGGGATCGCTGTCAATCCAGCAAACCCGGAACTGCGAGAAAGACTTTCCGAAGCAGGCATAGATACTGTCAGTGTTGAGGAACTTCAGTACCGTGCCGAGAAATTGACTGGTAAACCCGAAGAATTAACCCTGGGAGATGAGGTTGTAGCGTTAGTTGAGTACCGTGACGGAACTCTTATAGACACAGTGAGGAGAGTAGACGGTGTACGGCATTCTTGAGTCTAAGGCAGATTTGTACCATTTGCAGTGCCAGCTTCTGAGGAAATGGCCGACAGTCATACAGATCAGTCTCTGCTTACCTGGCGGTTACTCGATATACCCATACAAGGCCCTGTTTAGCAGTGCAGTGGAGGTAGCTAAGGCAGATCTTATGGAGTTCGGCGTCCGCATTGAACAAGAAACTTGTGTTGAGACAGCGATCGGTCCAGTATGTCTCTTGGCTACGCGGACTAACGGCCGGGCAATAAAGATGCGAATGGTTTCTGTGGAGGAAAATGCTCATTGGGGACGACTGTGGGATATCGATGTTATTACTACGGAAGGCCCCATAGATCGAACAACCCTTGGCTTATCGCCAAGAAAGTGTTTGGTCTGCAATGAAAGTGCCCATATCTGCCGAAAACTGGGCGCACACACGCTTGATAAAGTGGTTTTGGGTGCTAGGAGAATTCTGGACAGGTGGCAACCATGATGCAGAAAAACCAAACCAGGCGACTTGGTATCTGCTTTACAGCTGCCTCGTTGATTGAGGTATGTGTTCAACCATCGCCCGGACTAGTCAGCCCTATGGATGCCGGGGCACACATAGATATGAGCTTAATCACGTTTATGGTTGGGACTAGTGTTCTAGCACCGTATTTTACATTATTTGCTGACCTTGGCTACAGTAAAATAGACAGCTCCCCGGCTGAACTATTCAGAGAATTGCGAGCGTTGGGTAGTCAGGCCGAAAGGGATCTCCTCAAAGCGACGGCAGGAGTAAACACGCAGCGAGGTCAGTTGTTCCTGCTGGGACTTGCGTCAGGCATAGCTGGACTGTGTATCGCAAGAGGCCAGACAATTCCGTCGAAGGAGTTTTATTCTACAGTCAGGGAAGCGTGTGCCGGTCTATGCGGCCGTGAACTTGCAGGAATTGGAGCCGATGAGGCTAAGACTACCGGCGAATTGCAGTATCTCAAACTGGGTGTTGTTGGTGTAAGAGGAGAAGCCGAGGCAGGTTTCCCTACCGTAGAACAGGTGGGCTATCCGGCTCTTGATCTAGGAATTCGGATGGGTCTTAGCCTCAACGACGCTGGGGTACATGCTTTGATCAATATAATGTCAGTGTTGGTTGATACGACGGTGTTAGGTAGGCTGGGTAGTGAAGGGCTTATCACTATGCATGAGACTGCTCGAAGAATCCTCGTTTCAGGAAGCGTGTTCACAGAGTCAGGTCGAGATATGATCCTGGAGGCGCATAGACAATTCTCCGTAATGGGCCTGAGTCCCGGTGGAGCAGCGGATCTATTGGCGTTGTCCATGGCCCTTTATTTCATAGAACACGGACTCCCAGAGTCTGAAGTTATCCTAACTCCCAGCTTGTTCGATGCCTAGTTTGCTTTGAAGGGATGATGCATAATGTGGCTACAGGAGTATGATGTGCAAGTTGCCCGCGATAGAAATGAAGTGGCGGCTTTCCTCCATGCTCTTGGGCTCGGATACGACTTTGACAGTGATATTTCGGTAATCATCAGGCGTGGCAACGAATTAGTTGCTACCGGTTCGCTTCGCGGAGATGTTCTACAGTGCATTGCTGTAAAGCAAGAACACCAAGGAAAAGGCCTTTCAGCCAGGATTGTCGACTGGTTGGTGCGAACGGGATTTGACCGCGGACTCACCAAACTGTTCGTGTTCACTGGTTCCGATAACACCGAAGTCTTCCGTGACTTAGGATTTAGACAATTGGTGGTGACTCGTTTAGCCGCTTTTCTTGAACTGGGCACTCCTACTATTGATGACTATGTTAAGGTTCTGTCAACTTACGCAGTAAACGCGTGTGGTCCCATTGGCGGAATTGTTATGAACTCTAACCCGTTTACCCTGGGACATAGATACCTAGTGGAAAGAGCGTCGCAGTATTCAAATCATGTATTTGTTCTAGTTGTCGAAGAGGATCGCTCGGCGTTTCCGCTCAGTGTTCGTTTGGAGTTGGTCAAGAGAGGAATAGCCCACCTGAATAATGTAACCGTGCTGCCCTCAGGCCCCTATGTTGTATCTCTTGCGACCTTTCCCAGCTATTTTAGTGCAGAAGAGACAACCCATGCATTAGCCGGTGCTAGCATCGATGCTACTCTCTATGGCAAGTATATTGCCAAAGCCCTAGGCGTGACGCAAAGGTTCGTCGGTACAGAACCGTTTTCGCCGGTAACTGCAATCTACAATTCAACCATGGATAGAATCTTTGCTGAGTACGGCCTCGATTTGGTTGAGATTCCCAGACTGGAAGTCCGGGGGAGAGCCGTGTCAGCCTCTCTTGTGCGAGAGGCTCTGCGTACAGATAACTACCAATTGATGGACATGCTGGTTCCTGAAAGCACTCGGGAGTTTCTGTTGTCTTCTGAAGCTACGGAGATAATTGCAGAATTGAAAGCACGTTCAGGCAGACACTGATTGGGTGATTCGTTAAATGGCCCCACCTTAGCAAACTGTCATTTCCCATCCCAGTACAGATTTGATTGGTGCTGACGCATTAGACTGCAAAACTCACAGATTCTTTGAACTACGTAAACTGGATATTGTCCCGGAGAAATTACGAAGCCCCCGGGCTTGGGCCGGGGGCTTCAAGGCAGCCCCGAGAGGTAGTGCCCTAATCTGATGCCTCAGTTTAGAACTGACTCCATGAGTTATCGGGTAAGTTCTCCGTAAACCGCTGCAAGATAGCAGCTACCTCAGCCCGGGTGGCGACGCTTTGGGGATCAAGGCGGTTACCCGGTTTTCCGTCGATTAGTCCTGTTGCGACGGCCCATTCCATGGCTTCGTCAGCCCAAGGGGAGATACTGTCCCTGTCCACAAAGCCGGACAGGCCCTTTCTTCTTCCATCAATGGAAATGCCAGCTGTCGTGGCATAACGGAAGAGCATAGTCACCAGCTGCTCCCTGGTAATGCTGTCTACCGGACGGAACCCGGATTCATAGCCGGTAACGATGCCTTCTCCCTCTGCCCAGAGGACTGCGTCAGTGTACCAACTGTTTTCCGGCACATCTGCAAAGGATGTTCCGGTACCGGGAGGTTTGCCTGCCAGACGGTGGAGTACTGTTACCAGCATGGCCCTGGTCATGCTTTCTTCAGGCTGGAAGGAGTGATCAGAGACGCCGACAAACAGGCCGTTGGCGCACACAACTTCCACACTGCTGTAATACCAGCTATCAGCACTTACATCCTGAAAGGGATTTTCCCACAACAGCACCAAGGGAGGCTCGGGCTTTGGCTCGGGCGGTACCGGACCGGCGCCACCTCCACCATTGCCACCACTGCCCCCACCGCCACCTATTACAGTCCATTTGGCGTGCAGAGTAACGGTTCCGTCTACTGGGCCAAGATCACCGCTTACAGGAGTGCTGCCTGTTACTTTTGTGCCGTTGCCGTCCTCTTCGGTGTACCAGCCGCCAAAGGTATAACCACTTTTGGCCGGAGGTGTGGGAAGAGTCACTGTGTCCCCTTGCCGGACCGCCTCAACTCTGTGGTACTCTGTACCGCCGGTGAGGAAGCGCACGCTGTACTTGGGGGTGCTATCGACGACGCTGAGGGCGAGCGTGACAGTCTTTGACGCATCATCCCGTCCGTCACTGAACACAAAGAGGATATTATGAAGTCCTTCAGCCAATGAGGCGAGATAGGCTGGATACAGTGTAAGCTCCCCGTTACCGCCCTCAACAACAGGCAAGCCGGAGAACACATAGTCGGTGCCCTCCTCCAACACTGAATACCCGCTTTTCAAGGAGAGCAGGGTGTTTCCGAATAGATTGAGGGTCACCCGGAGGCCTTCCTCTGAGGCGCCGGCTTTATCAAATGAAGCGGTGACAGGCTCAATACCGGAGTCACTGACAGGGAGACGACCTACGTCGATGTGGATGGTGACAACCTGGGCACTGTCAAACTGACCGTCATTTGCCCTTATCACAAGCGTCACCTGTGTTCCCGCGTCAGAGATCCCCGGAGTATATGTAAGGCTATCTCCATCGGTTTCCGCGGTACCGGAGCCTGTGACTGAGGAGACAGAATAGGTCAGAGCATCGCCATCGTCGGTGAACCAGCCGGATACGATGGCCACATAGGGAACCGCCGGCGTTTTGCCATCATAAGAGGAGGGCGCAGCGGAATCCGACTGGAACTCCTGTCCGTCAGCCACAAGAGGAGCTGCATTCTTTGATACAACAAACCGGATCGTATACTCTACTATGCCCGTCCCGGCTTCAAAGGTCACGATCCAAGCGGCACCTCCGGACTCGGGGACCGGTTCGACAACGGCGGTTTCTCCGTTGGCAGGGACAGCCTTGATGTCCTCAGCAGTTATGGCGGTAAGATCCGTGCCGTGGGGCAGCTCGGCAACATAGGTCATGCCGGTATCGTCACTGTTGTCTGTTACGGCTGAGACTCCCAGAACTGTGACGCCCGAGAGGGCTGAGTCAGCTTTGTTGAACCACTTGGCGTAGTAGGTCAGATCTCCTACTGAACCCGGGGGTACGATAGTCAAAGCCGTGCCTGTACAGCTCGGGTTATCATACCATCCCCCAAATGTGTACCCGTCCCGAATAGGCACAGGAAGGGTAACCGCGGATGACCGGTCAACAGTGTAACTCACTGGATAATCTGTCCCTTCTTCGCCGTCAAGGCTCCCGTAGCCGCAGTCGTAGTTGATGGCATAGGGTTTGGAGAGGGCCTGAACCAGGCGGCCGATATTCACCAGGCCGTAGCCGTAGGAGGTATCGTAACCGGCGTCGCCCCGGTCCTCTGAAGAGTCGCGTAAGAGTGTTCGAAAACTCCCGCCATCGATGGCAGCGTCTGTCTGCTTGACAATGACAGCCATAGCCGAAACCATGGATGCAGCATAAGAGGTTCCGGTGCCCGTAACGTAGGGGCGTGTGGCAGTGCAGCCCAGGCCGGAAACTCCACTGCCGGGCGCGGTTACAAAGACGCTGGAATTGCGCTGAGACTTGGGGTCTATATTACCGCTTTCGTCCACCATGCCTACCCCGACTACACAGTCAAAGGCAGCAGGGTAATAGAGTGTGCTGCTACCGCCGTTGCCTGCAGCGGCCACAAGGATGATTCCCTGCTCAGAAGCTTCCTGAAGTTTTTCCGCAAGGGGAAGGAGTGCTGCTTCGTTGGTGCCGCCGAAGCTCATGTTGATGACGTCTACATTTTGCTCCATGGCATAGCCGATAGCACTTAGAACAGTGGATACCATGCCGCTGCCACTGTTGTAATCCCCGTTGCCATCGCTGCTGAAGCACCGCAAGGACAGAATATTCACATGGTCAGTCAGGCCGGCAAGGCCCTTTTCATTGTTTCCCTGAGATGCCAGGATACCAGTGACAAATGTACCATGGCCTGTGCGGTCATCGTAGGAGGCGAAGTTTTCCGGAAGCCCGAGGAAACTGTATCCTCCAATGAGTCCATAGTTTAAGTCCTCATGCTCCCGGTAGATCCCTGAGTCAATGACAGCCACTGTAACACCCTCACCGGTCAACCCGGCCTCCCAAGCACCGGCGGCTTCTATAAGGTCCAAATACCATTGCTGGGCCACCAGAGGATCATTGGTCAGGGGATCACCGGGCGTGGTATCCAGAAGTTCCAATTCGGCATTAGGGCCTGCATATTCGACCAGTCCCGCGTCCAGCAAATCCCTGATATCTTCCAGGCTCTCCACTGTGTAGAAGCCCTCGGCAAATGCAACGGGAACCGGGCCTCGTTCCATGGCTGTGAAAAGGGAAAAACGCGCGGGAACGTTATCTTTCAGACGGATTATATAGCCGTTCCCTTTCCCGGAGGCCTCCGGGAGATCGGAAGAAAGGCCTTGGGTGGCAAAAGCCACTGTTGAGGTTGCCGGCGTGGCGACCATAGAATCAGAGATTTTCAAAGCTACAGATTCCGGGCCAGAAATTGCAGAACCGGCAAATGCCAGAGTGGTCACTGCAGGAGTTGCGACGCCGAGACAAATCGCTGTTGCCAGGAGCATGAGAAGCATACGTGAAATTGCTTTCATGATATCCCTCCTTGGTGTTGCAGATTGTTTTGGATTCAATAAGCAGGCGGGACGTGAAACCAAATCTACAGCTGTCTCGCCTACCCCAGGGGAGGCCGGAGTCTGTGCCCCGGCCTCCCTGGATTGTGTGTTAGTTGCTCAGGATGCTCAGAATCAAACGCATATAGATGGCAGCCACCTGGGCACGGGTGGCCATTCCCAAGGGGTTGATGCGGTTTTCGCCCATACCTTCTACAAGGCCGGCACGCTGGCAATATGCCACTGCTTCCAGTGCCCAGCTGCTTATGCTGTCAACGTCCTTGAACTCTGCTGCAGGGTTTTCAGGCAGGGTAATTTCCTGTTTCTTCAGGAAACGAACCAGCATGGTGCACATCTGTTCACGGGTGACAGGGTCGTTGGGGCCAAAGCGCCTGTGGCCATAGCCGTCTACGATGCCGTTTTGTGACGCCCATAGGACAAAGGTACTGTACCAGGTGCCGGTAGGCACGTCGTCAAAGGCCTTGCCGGTGTACTCTGACTCGCTTACGCCCATGAGCCGTCCAAGTACTGTGACAAACATTGCCCGGGTCATAGGGATGTCTGGTGAGAACATGCCGCTTCCGGTACCCAAGAACAGTTCCCTGGCCGTGATAAAGTCAATGTACTTTTTGGCCCAGTGGCCGTCGATATCCCTAAAGGTTTTGCTGTTTTGCTTAATCCTGTAGATTCCCACAGACGGGACTATGAAGATTACCTCGCCGTCTNNTCGGGTATGAGGCCATTGACGTTGTCATTGGATTGCAAAGTTCCTGCTGGGATTATTATGGTCAACCCCTTGGCTGTCAGGATGACGTCCCTGTTTGCGTTTTCCCCTCTGATCTTGCGCTGGTCTGCAGTGTTCAACCTGGCACGGGGGCTTCTGAGAGTGAATGTTACTCTGCCGGATGTTGAGTCGTAAGCAACTGAAAGGATCCCGCTTGAATCACCCTCATGTACTGCATAGCCCAGATACACCATTTCTGTACAGGCATTGTCCCAAAGGGCCGGGTCGTTTAAGAAGGAAAGCGCCACGGCGCTGTCTGTTTTCGCAACGCAAGAATTGTAGTCTCTTTCAGCTGTGTCCCTATTTGTTTGAGCTGCGGCTATGGCTGAATCGGCCGCCGAGAGAGCGTTGCTATAGTCGCCTTCAACGGTTACCGGATCGCTTCCGGCCTTGCCAAGGGTGTTCCTGATCAGCCCGAATAGTTCGGATTCCGCCCTATCCTTGGCAGCGGCCAGACTCCCGTCTGGGTCGCCTGTGGAATCATCGACCAGTGCCCTGGCTGCAGCATCGTAAGCCGCCTTTGCCGTTGTGAGCAGGTTTTTCTGGGCCACTGCCGATTCGCAGGAGGCAGAGGCGATTGGCAGCATATCCCGCTTGGAGTGCAACTCTTGCATCTGTGCGGCACTCACGCCGTACATACCGCGCACGGCGATTTGATACTGGCCTGTGCCAAGGCCCTCAAAGGTAGCTCTTGCCAGGGAGAGGTTTGCATCACCGGCTGTGACCCAAACCAGATGGCCGCTGTCTATTGCAAGAAGGTTCTTGTCCGTCAAGGGCGCTATGGCGAACTGGTAGGTGTTATTGCCACCCTTGCCGCCTGCGGCTACCACTTTTATGGAGCCGTCTTTTGCAGAGAAGCTGCTGGCATTGTCTGTGTACGTTTCGAAAGTGATTGCTTCGTCGGCTATGGTGATGAACCGGCTATAGATGATACCGGTGTCGGTGGGGTCTTGTGCATCGCGCATATAGAGAACATGCTCTCCGGGAACCAGGCCGGTTTTCTCTACTTTGCCGGTAAGTGAAGCCCACGTGAGGCCTTCAAAGTATTCAGACATTGCGGTATTGTAGGCGACCAGTTCTTCTGCGGTCATATCTGAGGTATCTTCGCAGGCAAAGGCGTCGTCTGCCGGCTGCAGGCTGTATTCATAGCTACCGTAGTAGCTGGTTTGAGAAGGCATAACTACAAACATGCCGCCGGTTACCTTGTCCTCATCTATAGAGACACTGCCGTTGTTTCTGTCCTGATTGTAGGCCCCCACAACGTTGACCGCGTTACTTCCGTTGATACCGATGCCCGATATTGTGCAACTGGCAGTGTTGGAATTTCCCGCAGTATCGGTGGCTACCAGGGTGTAAGTCCCGTTAAAGAGCATGCCGCCGGGAGGCAACCATGTTCCTACGGCCCTATGGCCGCTGACAGGTATGATATCGCCGTTGATGGCCGCACTCTGCAAAAGGGCTGCACTGGTGGCTTCCTTTGATATAAAGTAGCTAAGAGCCGGCACCCTGCTGTCGCCAAGAGTGACCATCGTCGGCGTCAGGCTCACTGCGGGCAGGGCTGCATCGACACCGGTCATGTATAGGATTCTGCTGCTCCACGTTCCATCCGGAAGAGTGGCCGTGATGCGGTAGATGCCGTTGCTGGTAACAGTGATAGGTGAAGCATCAGCGATCTGTGCAAAGNNTCAACTTTCACGGTGCTGTCTTCCGCAGCGTCTGAGGTAAGAGTTATTGCCTTTTCCTTGGGGATGGCATTGCCGTCCCACAGGTTTCCATCCACTTGGAACTCGGCATCCAGGGAGGGCGCTGTGGAGATGGCGCCTGGCGTTACAGGGTCATTGAACCAGCCGACGTTAATGGTGATGGCAGTGGTGTTTCCTCCTCTATCCATAGCCTCCACGGTAAAAGCGCCGTTCTCGGCCGCTACCCAGTCAAACTGCCAGAAGCGGTTGTCAGAACTCTTGGTTAGGTTGGGCGTTGTCCGGTTGAGAGTCACCGAAGCAATACCGTTATCGTCGATTACGTAGCAGGTTATCGTTGCCGTTCCGCTACTCATCGATGCTACATCCGGGAGACTGCGGCTCCAGTAGATCTGGGGCGATACTGCATCATCCGCGGGTTTCGGCGTGACCGAGCCTGCATAAGTTTCCACATATTTGTCAAACATTGTGGGAGTCTGAGACTCTACGGTTATGGTGATCGTATGGGTGAAGAAGTCGCTGTTATCGCCGAACACTACCTTTCGAGCATCGGACACGTCGTTTCCGCCGGCGGCGGTCAGGCCGGTCTTCTTGCCAAAGCCCGGATAGTTGCTGTCCACCGAAATCTGGCCGCTGAAGTAGATGTCAATGGCCGAGGCGACGGTATCAAAGGTGAAGTAAGCCCCTTCTTCTCCCTTGGAGAGGTTGGTCAAATAGGGAACATCACGGTTGGCGCCCCATTCAGGAGCATCAACGAAACTCCAGTCATTGTCGGTCTTCTCTGGGTCATACTCGGTGCCATTTTTGTTGTAGAAGGTGAACATGTCGTTGTCGTCATATATGTTTATGCCCGTCGTAGCTTCGGTGACGGTAAAGGCAATATCCAAAGAGCAGCCCGTCATGGTATCAGAGACACGGACTATGCCATTACCCTCTCGGGAGGGCACCATGACAATACACTTGATATCCGGGTCGTAGTAAAGTACACCCAGACTGTTCGGTATGTTGCCTTCTATGTCATGGTTACGATGTTCGCTGACGGTAATAGCCGGGGCCTCATCTCTGGTGGTAGTAATGGTAATGGGCAAGAGAAGAGTGTTGCCCATGGGTATGGCGATTCTATGCGCAGTGGAGAAGTAGGTCTGGTGTCCCAGTTTGGCCTCGTCCTCGTTGTCCAGAGAGTAAATCTCATTGTGGCCAGAGGGGCCCGACGCTGTGTAAAGGCCGTCCATCAAATTGAGAGTGGTCTGGTCTCCGTCGCTGAAGATTTCCATCCGGATCTTAAGCAGCTTGGTGCCGGTAGCAGGGTCAAGGTAGTAGTTTTCCGGCGTAGCGTAGAAGGTGCCGCTAACCTGCCGGCCATAGCCGACGGAAATGTTCTCGCCATCGCTTGGGTCCTCAGTGCTCACCAGGCGAAGTATGCCGTTTTGCAGGTTGGCCTCTCCCAGGGTGCTGATATCGGGTAAGGCTGTCTGGTTGAAAATCCTGAAGTTGCTGC
>MTKW01023555.1_pt1 | contig 12277 bp, 10 predicted proteins | sample 1042761 | NCBI WGS metagenome assembly MTKW01 (sample SAMN06205366, study PRJNA360243) | anaerobic digester metagenome | biome: Wastewater treatment plant; feature: Anaerobic digester sludge; material: sludge; isolation source: anaerobic digester fed with sludge from wastewater treatment plant ...
GTTCTGGCTATCGACACGAAACTGGAACGTGATGAATGGATAGTCTATATCCACGGGGGCAGAACCCCCACCCCGCTTAGGGCAGTCGACTGGGCAAGGGAGGGGGAGCGTCGTGGCGCCGGTGAGATCCTGTTGACATCGATGAATAACGATGGAACCAAAAACGGTTTTGCTCTCGATATCACGGCTACCATCTCCGCCGGGGTGAACATCCCGGTCATCGCTTCGGGCGGTGCAGGCACCATGAACCATTTTGCCGATCTCTTTCAGCAGACAAAGGCCAGTGCCGCGCTGGCGGCCAGCATTTTCCATTTTGGAGAAATTGCCATTCCCCAGTTGAAACAATTCCTGAGACAACAACAAGTTGAAGTAAGAATCCAACAAACATAAAAATCATGACAATCAATTTCGAAAAATCCGGAGGTTTGGTTCCGGTTATCATTCAGAACAGCCATACATTGCAAGTGCTGATGCTCGGCTATATGAACAAAGAGGCACTCGAAAAGACCAGATCGGAAGGCAAGGTGACATTCTTCAGCCGAAGCAAAAACCGGTTGTGGACCAAGGGGGAGAGCTCCGGTAACTATCTTGTAGTAGATGAGATTCTTGAAGATTGCGACAACGACACGCTGCTGATCAAGGCGCTTCCGCAGGGTCCCACCTGTCATACCGGCTCCACAAGCTGTTTTTCAGGTGAGATTGCCAAAGGGTTTATCTACGAACTGGAGAGTGTGATCGAGCAACGGATCGGGAGCAATGCTGAGGGGTCCTACACCAGCAGGCTTTTCAACAGCGGGGTGAACAAGGTGGCACAAAAGGTGGGGGAAGAGGCAGTAGAACTGGTTATCGAAGCGAAAGACAACAATATCGATCTCTTCAAGAACGAGGCGGCAGACCTGCTCTACCACTTCCTGATCCTGCTGAAGACCAAGTCGTTAAAGCTGGAAGATATTGAGGCTGTTTTGCAAGGACGACACAGGTAGAGATCTCGGGTTGGTGCAAAAAAAAAATCACGTATGTGAAATACGTGATTACCTAAAACAAATCTAAAAGAGAAAACACTTACTATCAGTGAATTCGGGTGGAAAACGGGACTCGAACCCGCGACCTACGGAACCACAATCCGTCGCTCTAACCAACTGAGCTATAACCACCATGTCATAAAGTGGGTGCAAAGATAATTATTTTTTTTCAAATGCAACAACAATTCTCCAAAAAATCAAAAAAAATAGTTGTGGCACCCCTTTTTCTGGTTTTAAAATTGTATTTTTGATGTTACAACCGATAAAGATCAAAAGTCGTGACTAAAAAAGTTAAACTCTCGATACTGGGTATCTCTTTCAGTCAGGTACAGGCCGGGGCTTACGCACTTATCTTTGCCGAGGAGAATGGTGTACGGCGGTTACCGATTGTGATTGGCACACCCGAAGCGCAATCCATTGCCATTGTAATGGAGAACATGACCCCTCCCCGCCCGCTGGCTCATGATCTGGTATACAACATCTTCAACTCTCTGGGCATCGAGTTGCTCGAGGTCTTTATTTACAAATTCGAAGAGGGTGCCTTCTTTGCGGAGTTGCTGTTAAGACAGGACGGCAGGGAATACCGCATCGATTCCCGCACATCCGACGCCGTGGCCATTGCATTGCGTACCCATTCGCCCATTTACACTACTGAGACCATCATGCAGAATATGGCCATTGTGTTCGATGAGCAGGAGGTGCTCTCATCTGATCTCCAGAACAGGGAGATGGAGGTGGAAGAGATCGGGGAAAAGATCGAGGAGGTGAAGATCGACACGCTTAAAAAAAGATTGGAAGAGGCTGTAAAAGCTGAGGATTACGAGTTGGCGACAAAGCTTCGCGACGAGATAAACCGCCGGCAGGGAAGAGAAAATGGCTGATACGTTTTTTTACTCACCCGGGATCCGGGTTTCACAACAGCTGCCGGAGCAGGAATCACAGCACTGTGTAAAAGTACTGCGGATGAAAGAGGGCGACAAGCTGACCGTTACCGACGGCAAGGGATTCTTCTACCCCTGCACGCTGCTTCAGGCTCATCCCAAACATTGTATTGTGAGTATCGACGAGGAGATTCCCCGCCCGAAAAGCTGGGACTTCACCTTGCACATAGCTTTTGCGCCCACCAAAAACATTGACAGGATAGAGTGGTTTGCCGAAAAGGCGACCGAATTGGGGGTGGACCGCTTCTCGCCTTTGCTTTGCCGTTTTTCAGAAAGGAAGGAGCTGAAGGGCGAAAGGGTGGAAAAGATTGTCGTTTCGGCCATGAAGCAGTCGCAACAGGCAGTCATGCCCATTATTGACCCTATGATCCCCTTTCGTCAGTTTGTAGAAAACCCGTTTACAGGTCGAAAATTCATCGCACATTGCCGCCCCGACCCCAACAAGATGGCGTTGGCCAAAACCTGCCGGAAGGGGGAGGATGCCTTGATACTTATCGGCCCTGAAGGTGATTTCAGTGAAGAAGAGGTTCAACAGGCCCTCGATCTCGGGTTTGAACCGGTAAGCCTGGGAGAGAACCGTTTAAGAACCGAAACGGCCTCTCTGTTGGCCTGCCATACCATTCACGTGTTGAATGCACGGTAGCAACATTTAATCAAACAAAAAACCAAAAAGAGATGAATAAGATTTTTTCAACATTTCTCCTTGCAGCCCTGCTGTTCGCAATCATCGGTTGTGAGAGTGGCAAGAAGGAGCTCCCGAGGATTGCCATTGCCGGACTCGCCATCGAGTCGAGCACCTTTTCGCCCGCCGTTTCCAACGAGGAGGCGTTCCGGGCACGATATGGCGACAGCGTTTTCACCTACTACCCCTTCTTTGCTCCCGACTCGGGTATCATCGACCGTGCCGTATGGCTTCCCACACTGCGGGGACATGCCATGCCCGGCGGCATCGTGACCCGCGAGGCATACGAATCGCTGGTTTCAAAAACGTTGGACAGTCTAAAGGCGAAACTGCCGCTGGATGCCATCTTCTTCGATATTCACGGGGCAATGAGCGTTCAGGGTCTGGATGATCCCGAAGGGGACTTCCTGCTGCGTATCCGTGATCTGGTGGGCACCGACGTACTGATCTCCACCTCGATGGACCTGCACGGAAGTGTCTCCCCCCGCCTGATACAGAATAGCGACCTGATCACCTGTTACCGGATGGCTCCGCACGAGGATGCCATCGAATCGAAAAAACGGGCGGTAACCAACCTGCTCGATCGTCTTGAAAACGGAAAGGGGAAACCGGCATACAAGGCGTGGATTCCCGTACCCATCCTGCTCCCGGGTGAAAAGACCAGTACCCGCATCGAACCGGGCAAGAGTCTCTATGCCCAGATACCGACAGTGATCGACAAGGATAAGGTGATCGACGCTGCCATCTGGATGTCCTATCCCTGGGCGGATGAACCCCGTAACCACGGCGTGGTGGTCGCTTACGGCGACGACAAGGAGGCAGTGGGAAAAGCGGCCGAGAAGCTGGCAACCCATTTCTGGAGCGTGAGGAATGAGTTTGAATTTGTAGCGCCCACCGTCTATCTGGAAGAGGCGCTCGACAAGGCTGTGGCGAGCGACAAGAAACCGTTTATCATTAGCGATATGGGGGACAATCCCACTGCCGGTGGTGCAGGCGATGTCACCTGGACACTGCATGAGATACTGAAAAGGCCAGAGTTTCAGCGACCCAACGCCAAATCGCTGATTTATGCCTCCATACCCGATGCAAAATTTGTGAGGCTGGCAAAGGAGATCGGCGTAGGCGGCACGATCGATGCGACGGCCGGTGCCGTAGTCGACCACCGGTTCGCCCCTCCCGTCAGGATAAAGGGAACCATTACCGCCATTTATGAAGGGCACCCCAATGCCAAAACAGAGGTGGTGGTCAAGACCGGCAACATCTCGGTGATCGTTACCGAACGGCGGATGGCCTACCATATCGAAAAGGATTTCACCAAACTGGGACTGAATCCGCGGGAAACCGACATCGTGGTGGTGAAGATCGGCTATCTCGAGCCGGAACTTTACGAGATGCGGGCCGACTGGCTGATGGCGATGACCCCGGGTGGTGTGGATCAGGACCTGCTCCGTCTGGACTACAAGCGACTCAATCGCCCCATCTTTCCGCTGGATCCCGATATGGCCGATCCCGACTTGAGTGCAAGATTTATTCCCTTGTCGGATGAGATATTGAGATAATTGCGATGACTAGAAAAGAGCGCTTCACCCATGTGATCAACTGGTTTCAGGAGAATGCCGAGTCGTCTGAGACAGAACTTCATTATGGCAATAACTTCCAGTTGCTTATAGCCGTTATCCTGTCGGCACAATGTACCGACAAACGGGTAAACCAGATCACACCGGCACTCTTCGAGGCATTTCCAACCCCGGAGGTGCTGGCAGCATCATCGCCAGATGAGGTTTTCGAGTATATCAAATCCTGCTCTTATCCCAACAACAAGGCCAAAAATCTGGTCGGCATGGCAAAAAGGCTCGTTGACAATTTCAACAGCGAGATACCATCAACCCTCGACGAACTGCTCACCATTCCGGGGGTAGGCAGAAAGACGGCCAACGTGATATTGTCCGTTGCGTTCGATCTCCCTGCCATGGCGGTAGATACCCACGTATTCAGGGTCTCGAACCGGATTGGATTGACGGACAACTCGAAATCGCCGCTTGAAACCGAACGCGAGCTTGTCAAACATATCCCCGAAGAGCTGTTGTCTCGGGCTCATCACTGGCTGATCCTGCACGGCAGATATGTCTGTATTGCACGAAAACCCAAGTGTGACATCTGCGGATTGAAAAACTGGTGCAAATATTATCAGAAGGAGATTGCCGGACGGCACGGACAGGGTTAAGCCGGAGATAACTTCAAAGAAGACGGGAGTGCTGTTTTGAACAACACTCCCGTCATTTATTTCAGCCTGTCAATTACTGTCTCACCGAGAACTTGTAGATGCAACGGCTGGTATATTTCTCACCCGGCTTCAGGTATGGTGAAGGCCACTCTGGCTTGTTGGGCGAATCGGGATATTTCTGCGACTCCAGACAGATGGCACTCCGCTTGTTGTAGACAATTCCCCTCTTTCCCGTCATGGTCCCGTCGAGGAAATTACCGGTGTAAACCTGCATGCCCGGCTCGGATGTGTAGACATCCAGCTGGATTCCGGTAACCGGAGAGACTACGGTTGCAGCAAGCTGCGAGACATCTCCCTTGGCGTTCAATACCCAGTTGTGGTCATATCCCCTGCCGTACTTCAACTGAACAAAGGTGGTGTCGTTGATCCGGTCGCCGATAGCCGTCTCAACCGTAAAGTCCAGGGGTGTACCCTTAACCGGTTCAATCTTTCCGGTAGTCATGAAGGTGTCGTCAACCGGGGTATAACTATCGGCATAGATGGTCAGGAGATGATCCAGAACAGTATTGTTGGGATCACCGCTCAGGTTGAAATAGGAGTGGTTGGTCAGGTTGACAACTGTCTCCTTGTCGGTCTCCGCCTCATACTGAATGTCGATGGCGTTGTCGTCCGTCAGCTTCATCGTAATCTGCACATTCAGGTTACCGGGAAATCCGGCCTCGCCGTCTACCGAGAGGTAGGTCAGCACAACCGTCTGACTGTCGGGCTGTACTCCCTTGAACACCTTGGTATCATAACCCTCCGGACCACCGTGCAACGTATGTCCAAAATTGTTCAGCGGGAGCTGGTACTCAACCCCGGCGACTGTTATCTTACCATGTGCGATACGGTTTCCGTAACGGCCAATGGTGGCTCCCAGGTTGTTGGGAACGCTGGTATAACCCTGGATTGAGTCGAAACCCAAGACAACATCCTGCAGCGTACCGTTTTTGTCGGGCACCATCACCGACACAATACGTCCCCCGTAGTTGGTAACGGTAACCTCTACCCCGTTGGCATTTTTCAATACGTAGAGGTCGGTGGAGTCACCATTTACGACCGACTGGAAATGACTTCTCTTCAAACCCGAGAGCGTGGTGGGCTCTTCGGGGGTTCCTTTTGGATTGGGCGTACAGGCGATCATGGCGGCTACGCCTACGACCCATGCTGTTAAACGATTTAGTTTCATCATGTTATTCTCTTTTTTATATTATAATGAGTATCCGGTCTAATCAAGTAAGACAAAATTAGATCATTTCAACTACAATCTACCCTATTTTGAAAAAAATTTCTCGGCGCGACCAGGAGAGAGCAGCTCCCAGAGTGAGGCCACAGTCCAGCCCGGGGCGTAGTAGTCGTTATAAAACCCTTTCCCGTTCTTGCCGTAATCCCAGTTGGTATGTTGCACCACCTCCGGGTAATAGCCGATCTTGGATATTCCGCACATGTGTCCCTCAAACGGCAGCAGCTGGCGCATTGATGACGAGATTACCCGCACGAAATTGCTGAAGCGGGGTTCACTATATCTCTCCGATAGCCAGTTGAGGACCGACCCAAATTCGAAGATGAAGACGTCGATATGGTTGTTTTCAACCGAAACGTTGCCCCATCCCCTGGTTTTCAGTCCGATGTCACCTATCATCTGCCCCTTTGCGAACGGCACATCCCACATGTAATACCAGGAGAGGGCAAAGTAGGAGGCTTTACGACAAAGGTCGGCATACCGTTGTTGTTCCTCACCCGTAGAGTTCAGTGCCAGGTAATACATTGCAGTTGCCGCATAGAGCGATGCCTCCTTATCTTCACAGTTGGCGTCGAGGGTAGAGGAAAAATAATCTGCTTTCGATATGATCTCACGTTCCAGGTAATCGGCTGTCTTCTTGGCGGCATCAAGATATTTCGGTTGCTTGAAATAGGCGTATGCCATCACCAGGGGAAGGGTGGCCGACGGGGTACTTCCGCCGCTCGCATCCTTGACGGCGAGACGGTCGTTGAACTTCCTCGGGAAACTGCCATCCTCGTTTTGCAACAGCAGGACACGGTCGAGCAAGGTTTGCAGTTTCGCTTCCCATTCCGGATGGTTCCGGCCATTCTCCTTCTCGAACTGAAGGAAATGCATCATTGCGTAGAGCCCCTCCGATTGACGCCGGATGCTTAAGTTCGCTGCCTCGGTCTCCTTGTCGTAGTAGACATGTTCACGGAAAAAACCGTTGGGGGTAAAACCATGTTGCAGGTAGCTCTCGAAAACGGTATAGCTGTTGGTGACCAGTTCCGGCCGGTTGTGCTGTAACCCATACTCAAGTGCGTTGTAAGCATTGAGCAGTACCCGACCCACGAAACCGATCTCCGCACGCGGCACGCTTTCGCTGGTTGCCACGAGAAGTCCCTCACCGGAGGTGAACTTCAGGGGATAGTCCTCCACAAAGCTCTGGGTAAAATATTGTGAAAGGATCTCCTTTACAAACGCATCGCTGAAAGATATGGTGACCGGTTCAGGACGCCAAGTGTCGTAACAGTACTCCCACGACTTGCGGATAAGCTCTGAAAAATCGGTTGCTTTACCCGATTTCACCATCCAGGTCAACCTGATCGATTTCCCTTTTTCCAGGAATTGGAATGCCTCGACTGAAGGAGCCAGTGTAAGTTTGCGGATATAGCTCTTCGGAGTCTCCTGGTATGGGTATCCGAATGAGAGCATGGCATCGCCCTCCCTGTTTTCGAAACCGGTGTAGCCGATGGAGGTGATGCCCGAAATGATCACTTCACCCTCCTTGTGGGTGGTCAGTGCATCATGCTTGAAATCGTCCTTTCGCATAACCGACGTGTAGGCACCCGACTTCTCATTAAAAATGGCGGTCATCGGCACACTCAGCCTATCCTCCCGTACCGTCCAGCTGTCGGAAGTATGGAACGATGGGGCCTCCTTGGGTGAGCGAAGGTTACGGCGATACCAGAAACCGGGCATGTAGAACTGGCAGTCGTCATGGGCATACCGGGTATCGAACCACTGCTTGAAGTTGAAGTAAAGATCTTCTTTGGCCTTGATCTCCACCTCTATCACATGTTCGGTGCCTTGAAGAGTTGAGGAGACCCGGTTCTCCTTGACCGTTCGTGTAATCACCACTGGAATCTCCCGGTCGGCCTTCAGACGGGTGGTTTTACCTCTCTCTACCCCCTGCAGGGAGTAGCGTATCGCGGGGTTACCAGGTGTTTTTATTGCGATGGATGAGCTGATTTGATTCTCTCCCACTTGGGCCGTTGCCTGTAGTGTACTCCAGATCAGTAGCGCAAACAGCACACAAAGGAATTTAGGGTATCTTTTCATTTGATATTGTTTTGATTGTTAAAAATTGGTCTTGGGGCCATAAACGATGGGCTGTTATCTACCACATAGGGCCATCCCTCTTTCCACCTGATCTGGTCCAGTATCAGACGGCGCCCCTTCGGATTCTCCACCGAGTAGGCGTGGTAGAACATCCAGTCCTGCCCCTTGCTATCCTGTACGATCTCCGAGTTATGGCCAGTACCCACAAAACGGCTGTTCCGCTGGATCAGCAGCTCATGATGGTTCTCCATCATAGAACGTCCCTGCTTGTCGGTATAGGGACCAAACAGGTTTTTTGAACGGCCGACGACGGTTGTGTAGGTACTCTTTAGCCCCTCGCAGCAGCTTCCCACCGAAGCGAACAGATAGTAGTACCCATTTCGCTTATGGATGTACACCCCCTCATAAGCCGTACCGGCAATCTGTCGCTTCTCGGCACCCGGCTTCACGCTCAATCCGTCGTCAGCAAGTTCGATGGCATAGATGCCACGGAAGCTGCCCCAGAAGAGGTACCTCTTTCCCTTCTCTTCAATGTAGAAGGGGTCGATGGAGTTCTGTACGCCAATCTCGTTGCTGCGAAACAGTTTGCCGCGATCGGTGAAGGGTCCCTCGGGGCTGTCGGCAGTTGCTACGCCAATTCCGCAGGTCCACTCACCACCCCAGACCGACATGGAGTAATAGAGTACGTAGGTGCCGTTGATATAGTTGATGTCCGGCGCCCAGATTCCCCCCTTGGGCTCAAAGCTGGGGCGGGTCTGATCGGTAAAGGCGGTACCCACGAAGGTCCAGTCCACCAGGTTCGGAGAGCGGAAAATGGGAGTATTTCGGGTATCTTCGGTGGCATAGAGGTAGAAGTTACCATCCTTTGCCCGGATTACCGTCGGATCGGGGAGGCTCCGGTCGACCACCGGATTCCGGTAGACCATGTTCTCGTCCTGGGGTGAAGGAGTCTCATTGAGTCCTCCAGCAGTTTTACATCCTGACAGGAAGAGAAGTAAAAACAGCAGTTGAATAATCTGACAACTTATTTTCATTCTATTTTTTTTATTTTCCCTTTAATCATCCAGATTCCAATTTTTCCGCCTTCGAAGTTTGTGGAAGCCAGTGCTGCAATTGTATTACCTCCTAGATCGGCCAATGAATTCCATTTGGCTTCCCTCGAAAGCGGAACAACGAAAGGTCGGGACGGATTATGGAAATCCGATGGTGTAGAGCTCACCTGCACCTCCATAGTCGATCGTTCCCAGTCTGAGCCTCTGTTGTGTGTAGTCTGATAGGAGAGAACATAAACATCACTCTCGGTTCGAATAAGATAGGGAGCTCCGGCATATACCGTATCAGGTAGCACAGACCTTAAGGCAGCATAGCGGTAAGGTGAATCTCCCGGCACGGCATTGCCCCATGGATTGTAAACAGAACTGCGAATGATGTATGGTTTGAATTGTCCCGACAGGTTATCTTCAATAGCCACATAGATATTCGTGCCGTCATGGATGGCTACAGGCATCCCATCCCGATGACCCTGCCTGAAACTGACGGTTGATGGCTTTTCACTCCATGTATGACCGTGATCTACAGATTGTATCATGGAGATTTCTTGTTCATCCGAGTTGCGGTAAGGTAATTCATTTGCGAAATAGATATGAATCGTCCCATCTGGCAAGATCAGAAAAGAGGGTTCCCAACAACCATCCCCAAAAAAAGGGGCAGCCCTATAGAGTATTTGTGCCGGACACCATGTTCTTCCCATATCGACACTTCTTTTCAACGCAATTGAAAAGGGGTAGATTCCCTCCTTCACGGGTCGTAAGTTACATGCCAGCAAAATATCTCCATTGATCAACTGAACCATTTCGGGGTTGGCAATATTAACTGTTGTAAAGGAGGAAGAGTGTGGATCCACATATTCAAACTTCTCATATGCAGTTACAGGGTCATCCCAGGTGACACCTTCATCACGGCTCTTCTTTACAACCACATCACCTCGCCTATTCTCATATGCTACCAATAACGTACCGTCGTTTAAACGGCATAAACGGGGATAACCTCCCTCCTCTGCTATGCGGAAGAGGGAGGTTTTATCCCACTCTATGTAATACTCTTCTTGATTGTCCTGTCCTGGCTGGCAGGCAGTAATTATGAGAGTGAAAACTAAAATATAGATCAGTTGTTCAATATATTGCATATCTCCTGATTAACTTTCCGAACCCGACCTTCGTCAATTTTAACTACGGCCCTGTCATAGGTCATCAGTCCATTCACTTCAACCTCCACGTCGGTGGTCTGGGTGTATACTGCTGCGGAGAATCCTTGGCGGATCAGCTGTTTCAGCTGTTCAGCATATTTAACATACTCGTTGGTCACCTCCTCCGAGCTGTTGAACTGTACATAGCCCCAGTTACGGTCGGGTTCCCACAGATGTTCCTTGTTTGCCCAACCGATGCCACCATATTCGCCGAGGACGGTTGCCCGCTGGCCGTCATAGAGGTACATCCTGGGTTGCGGATAGTTATGCAGGTCGAGCATATCCCCAACATGATAATGGTTGCCACCACTGGCCGGGTTCACCAGGCGTGAGGGATCATACTGTTTGGTCCACTCTACGATCTCCTTTGTCTTGAATTGACCCCAGGCTTCGTTGAACGGAACCCAAACACCAACTGAAGGATAGGAATAGAGGTAATCGATGATCTCTTTCCACTCTTTTCGGTAATTGGCTTCCGACTCGGGCGAACGCAATCTTTCAACACCGGTAAAATATTCGTGCATCTGCCACTCGGGACTCTTGTCGCCGTTAGGCATGTCTTGCCACACGATGATACCGAGCTGGTCGCAATGCATGTACCAACGGGCAGGCTCCACCTTCACATGTTTGCGGATCATGTTGAAGCCAAAATCCTTGGTTTTTTCGACATCATACCTCAGTGCTTCGTCGGTAGGAGCGGTGTAGAGTCCGTCGGGCCACCATCCCTGATCGAGCGGGCCAAACTGGAATAGATCCTTGTTGTTCAACTGAAGACGAACAATTCCCTTATCATCGCGCTTGGTGGAGAATTTACGCATTGCGGTGTAGCTCTTTACCTTATCCACCGTTTTTGCACCCTCAACCAAGGTCACTTCAAGGTCATAGAGGAAAGGATCGTTGGGCGACCATAACCTGGCATTGGCAGGCATGGAGACCTCAACCGGCTGATTATTGATCGATTGACCGGTGGCGACAACCTGTGAACCTGCCATCACCTTCACCACAACCTTGTCTGACGGGGCAGAACCGTTGACGCATGCCTTGACGCTGATGATGTTTTTGTCGATGTCGGGAGTAATCTTCACATTCTCGATATATTTTTCAGGAACAGGTTCCAACCATACAGTCTGCCAGATACCGCTCACCGGGGTATACCATATGCCGTGCGGGTTGTTCACCTGTTTACCTCTCGGTTGATATCCATCATCGGTTCCATCCCATACCTTTACGACAAGTTTATTGGCTCCACTCTTCAAAGCAGGTGTAATATCGAAAGAAAACGGTGTATAGCCTCCGGTGTGTTGTCCCACCTTGATATCGTTCACCCAGACATCAGCTTTCCAGTCGACAGCTCCGAAATGGAGCAGTATCCTGTTGTTTTTCCAGTTGGATGGAACGGTAAACTCGCGATGGTACCACAGTTCGTTGTCACCCCCCACTCGTTTCTGCACTCCCGATAGACTAGACTCAACGGCAAACGGAACCAGAATCTTCCCATCGAACGATGTAGGTTCCTGTTTTCCTACCGGCAGGATGGCATAATTCCATAACCCGTTCAAGTTTTGCCACTGCGAACGCTCCATGATGGGCCGGGGATATTCAGGCAATACGTTGTTCACATCAATCTCTGCTGCCCAACGTGTCTTTATCCTGTCACCCGCCGGTTTCCACTGGGCGGACAGTGAAAATGTTGCTGCAAGCAAAATAAATAGGACTAATTTTGATTTCATATTGATACTTTCCATTTAAAATCCCAATAAAATTGGACAATTCATTTTAATTAACTTTTAAATTTTATC
>MTKW01016676.1_pt1 | contig 12269 bp, 8 predicted proteins | sample 1042761 | NCBI WGS metagenome assembly MTKW01 (sample SAMN06205366, study PRJNA360243) | anaerobic digester metagenome | biome: Wastewater treatment plant; feature: Anaerobic digester sludge; material: sludge; isolation source: anaerobic digester fed with sludge from wastewater treatment plant ...
ACTTTTCATTTCAAAAAATTTTAATTCGTTAAACTTAAAAAATACACACATCTACCTATTAATCCTGAAAATGGAGAAAAGGTAACCCTAAAATTTGAAGAAAAGAGAAAATATTTTAATTTGGCGTAATTATTTTTACAAACCTTTGATGATGAAACCACTGCTAACAGTAATATTTCTGATGCTTTATACTCACACCATACTTTCTAATAATCAGCAAGTTAATGATACAATTAAAGCTGAAGAAAACTATATGAGAGCGGCAGAATTGATATATTCCGGTGATTTTTCGAAAGCTGTTCAATTATTAAAAATTTCTTCCGGATTATGGGAAAAATTATTTACAAAAGAGAGTTATGAGTTCGGGATAGCAGAAAATGCACTTGGAGTTGCTTACAATAATCTGGGAAGTTTTGATAATGCGCTCGAACATTTCCTGAAAGCCGAAAAAGCATATAAAAGTGAGCCAAATATGGACATATTTATTGCACGATTATACAATAATATTGGAAACGTTTACTTTAACAAATTAAACTATAAAACAGCAGCGGATTATTACATCAATGCAATTGATATACTGGAAAAAAATAAAATATCTGACAGCTCATCAATAGCTGGAATCTACTATAGCCTGGCAAACGCAAATCATAAACTAAAGAAATACAAATATGCCATTAGCATTATTGATGAGCAAAACACAAAAGCTAATTCAGATACAAAAATTATGTTTTGGAATCTGCGTGCAATGATCTATGAAGACTTGAAAGAATTTAATAAATCTTATAATGATTACAGAAAAGTAATTCAATTATCTGAAAAACACTACACTACATCCGATTTAGATTTGATTTACAATTATCTGAATTTTGCCAACTTTTTAATCAAACATGATGAATTTGAAGAAGCGCAGGATTTTTTGCAAAAAGTCCGGGAATTATTAGCAGGTAACAATACAACACAGGGTGTTGAATTGTCTTTTTACTATAAAAATCTTGGTGATTTCCACAAAAACCGAAATGTGGATTCAAAAAGCGTGGATGAGTTTGTAGCTGGAAAAGTCAAAAATCTTAAAGAAGCCGTCAATTCTTATGAAAAAGGACTTGAGGCACTTGGAACTGATGCGCATGCTCTCAACATCACCCAAATTTTATCCGGCACGCTTTCTCTCACGCAAAACATTGAACTTTTAGAGCTAATAGGAGACGCCTATCTTAAAATCTCAGAGATATATGAAAGTAATCAACAGAAAAACAGCATTGAACCCATAAACAAAGCACTTGATTACTACAAACTTACATCCAACCTCATACAGCAGGCAAGAAAAGAGATATATTCCGACGAAAGTAAAATTGAATTGAGTGCACTTGCCGAAACCACATTTTATAAAATCATCCGGACAGCTTTCATGGCAAATGAAATCTCGCCAAACAGTGAAACAACAGCTTTTGCCTTTCAAACGGCTGAACGCATGAAAGCCAGTGCTGTTTTCGACCGCCTGTCTGATCAATTGGCCCAAAAAGGCAGTTTAATGCCGGACAGCTTAGCAGAACTTGAACGCATGCTGAATTACAATATATCAAAGCAAAACGAAAATCTGTTTTATCTCAGGCAGGAGGCAGAGCCCGATCTTGCTGAAATCGCCAAAGCAGATTCCATGCTTTTTCTGTTTAAAAAACAACGGGAAGAGCTCAACAGATATATGGAAAAAAATTACAGCGATTACTTTCAGTTAAAATATTCAGACAAAACGATAACTCCTGCTCAAATCAGGCAAAGACTTGGAAACAATGAACTTGTAATTGAGTATGTATTTAATGAAACAGGCTCAATCCCGGAGCTGTATGCCTTTGGTCTCTCTAAAGACAGTGAGTTTTTTCAAAAAATTGAAATTAAACCGGATTTTACCCAATCCTTAAAAACCACTTTTGAATTTCTCTCAAACCCCGGTTATCTGTTTACCCAAAATGAAGATGCAATAAAGTATTGTGCGGCTGCGCATCATCTATATAAAAAACTCATTTATCCGTTTGAAAAACTTGCTCACAATAACAGAATTACCATTATTCCCGATGGAAAATTAAACTACCTTCCATTTTATGCATTACTAACCGAAATGCCTGACACAACAAACCAAATCCTATTTAACCATTTACCCTATTTAATAAAAAACAGTATCATTAGCTACTCATATTCAGCTAACTTACTCTACAGCACAGAAAAAAGCAACCGGAAAACAGGTAATAGCGTGCTTGCTTTTGCACCCGTCTATAATTCGGATACAATCTTTTTTGAAAATGAAAAGTATATCCTGACACCACTTCCGGGAGTTCAACGCGAAGTTGATTTTATTTCCGAAGAGATTAAAACCCGGGTTTTTCGTGGCGAAGAGGCAACGGAATCAAATTTCAGAGAGTTCAGTAAAGGCTATGATATTCTTCACCTGGCNNATGCATGCATTTATTAACGACTCACTACCGGCATTTTCACGTTTTGCTTTTGCACAAAACAAAAATATTTTAAATAAAAATAATGGTTGGCTGAACACAGCTGATATTTATAACCTCGATTTGGATGCCCGCCTTACAGTGTTGAGTGCATGCAACACGGGAATCGGAAACCTGAAAAAGGGAGAGGGAGTAATGAGCCTTGCAAGAGGGTTTTTATATGCAGGCTGTCCGGGAATTATTATGACCCTCTGGGAAGTTGAAGATAATGCCGGAACAAAAATAATGAGCAATTTCTACCGGAATCTCAAAAAAGGAAAACATACTGACGAAGCTCTCAGGGCTGCTCAGTTAAATTATTTGAAAAATGCCAACCCGCGCATGGGGCATCCTCACTACTGGCTGGGATACGTTACTATCGGACAGACAAGTCCGCTNNTGTCGATCAGATAATCCGTCTGAGAAGAAACCGGAAAATCAAGCGTTCATAAAAAAGTAGATGTGTGGTTTTCAGTTTAACGCTTAAAATCCGTTTGATAACTTAGAATGAAAAGAACTTAAATGTGTGTGTAATTCAAGTTTAACGAAAAAAATTTATTGAATTAATATCTGGTTTTTCTTAAAATAGCTTTGGCATCCGAAGCGTAAAATCCTCTTTTCCTGACAATTGCAAGCAACTGCTCCTTTGCAACCTCTTTCTGGTTAAGTTTCAAATGGCACAATGCCCTGTGCCATTCAGATTCTTCAATGAACAAATTATCACCATGAAGAATAACATTTGTGAATTCAGGAATTGCTTCGGTATATCTTTCAAGGTTTTGAAGACTTGCTGCCTTATAAAACTGGGATACAAACTTTTCATTGCTTTCCCGAATTGCTTTATCGTAAAATGTGAGTGCCGTTTCATAATCACCTGCTGCAAAATAAAGATTAGCCTGCTGCAAAACACTTAAATCGGCTGACACAGACCTTTGCGGTGCCCATTCCGGGACTTTGTAATATTTTTCATATACTTTGTTATTTCCAAGTTCGACCCTGAAAAGCCCGGCAAGGGCAAATACGATGACTGCTACAGCAACGCTTGCCTTCCACCACTGGGATTTCTGCATATTTGTATCGGAAATAAAGGATTTTGCCTCTTTCCTTTGAATTTCATTCTTTACGATGTGAAGCTTACTCCGAAGAGCAAAAATATCAAATTCACCAAGCGATTTATCCAGATTATTCTTCAAATTAGACTCGGCATCAGAAGGAAAGTCATCATTTATTTTAACAGGTGTTGTATCATCAGCCATTGACTCTTCAAAAGGATAATCTACCCCATTATGCGACTGCAGTTTCATCAATTCTGCCATTTTCTGCCGCAAAGCGATTAGTTGAGATTCAAACATCGCAATTTCAATACTCCGGTGCAGAAAAACATCCTGCTGCAAAGCGCTGTTGACAATGAGCTCGTGTTCAAACTGCTCCAGTTGCTTGCCTTTTAACTCTCCGTTTAAATAATTGTCGATATCCTTTACCGAATATTGATGTTTGACTAATGAGGAGACTTTAGAAAGAGTATCTCTGAGGTTCAGAATATCTTTTTCCAAAATTGCATCTTCCAATCCTTCAATCTCTTCCAAATCCCATAATTCACTGAGAATCATCTCCTCTTCATCTTCAATTTCCTGAGAATTTTGTTGGCGATAAAATTCGTGAACATTTTCATTGGAAGCCAATTCATGCTGATAGACATGAGCCTTGGGTAAGGAATCGAAAAACTCAAGCAATTCCTCGGGAGCTAAAATATCTGAAAGCTGCCGAACGTTTTCAAAATCATCCAAGAGGTCAAAAGGAGTTTGGCTGTTAACAACTTGTTTGCCAATAGACTTAAGGGTTTCTCTCAGCTTTAGAACGTCTTTCTCGGCAAGTGCAGACTGCATTTGCTTTTCAAATTTCACTTCAGCGCTCAGTTTGGGGTTAACTTTCAGCTCTGTTTCAAATTCCTTCTTTTCAACCGGATTGAGGTCGTCCATTAAAAATCCCTCAATCATTTCAAAAAACTTTGTTTTAAGTGTCATCTTCAAGTATTTTTTTAAATTCTGTGTCCTGCTTTATTCTGCTAACCAAAAGTTCTTTACACTTGTATTTTCTTGTTTTAGCATAATTCTCACCTTTGTAGCCCATTATTTTAGCAATTTCTGCTAAAGGAACTTTTTCAAAAAACAACTGCAAAAGCTTCTGACAATCGGTGCTGAGATTCATAAAATGCTTCTGATACAAACTGTACTCTTCATTTCTTTTTACCAGTTCAACCAAATCGTCATCATAAATATCATGCTGAAACGGCAATGATTCACTTATTTTTTGCCTTTCAACACGCTGCTTTTCAAGTTCTCTTAGCCACAAAAATCTACTGACCGAAAAAAGATAGCTGGGGAAAGTATTTTTCTCAAGAACCAAGTCATTTTCTTTCAACTTTCTGTAGATGATAATTATCGCTTCCTGAAAAACATCATTGGCGTCATCTTCATTTCCGCTGTTGTTTTTAACAAATAAATTAACCTTGTAATAGAACTCTTTATAAATATATTGCAAAATTAGATTGTCGTGCCTTAATATTCCTTTAAGGATTTGTTCATCTGTATAATCTCTCATAGCCTCCAATATAGAATCGTCAAAATGTATAAAAGGTAACCCTCTATTTTTAAAAAATATTTGTTTGTTATCTTTAACTAAGGTTCAAAATTAAAAAAATATACTGTAAAACAATCACTTACAACAATAAAAAGGAACTATTTTTTTTAGAAAATAATTCAATTATTTTCAAGGAAGCATACCTATTTTAACCTATAGTCTAATTAGAACTTTACAAAATAACACAAAAAGAAAAGATTTGGTTTATTACATTCTTTCCGGCACCTGAATTCCCAACAGGCTCATTCCGTCACGGATTATTTTTCCAACCACTGCAGAAAGTAAAAGTCTCAAATCTCTGACAAAATTGTTCTTTTCACTCAATATGGGGTGGTCGTGATAAAATTGATTATACTCTTTTGTAAGTTCATAGCAATAGTTGGCAATCAGCGCCGGACTGTAGTTGTTTCCTGCATCTCTGACAGTGTTCGGAAAGAGAGAAACTCTTTTTATCAGCTCTTTTTCCTTAACAGTCAGGGTTCCGGAATAATCTCCTAAACTTTCTCGAAGGAGAATATCTTTTTGTTCAGCTTTTCTTAAAACTGATTTGATTCTTGCATGTGTGTATTGAATAAATGGACCTGTATTTCCATTAAAATCGATAGACTCTTCAGGATTGAACAGCATATTCTTTTTGGGATCTACTTTTAAAATAAAGTATTTTAGTGCACCCAAGGCAATCATTTCGTAAACTTTTTCTGCCTCTTCATCAGAAAGCGCATCAAGCTTTCCCAGCTCCTGAGCCATCTCTCTGGCAACCTGCACCATACCATCAATCAAGTCGTCTGCATCCACAACAGTTCCTTCTCTTGATTTCATTTTACCTGAAGGCAGTTCAACCATTCCATAAGAAAAATGATATAGCTCTTTTCCCCATTCAAAACCCAATTTATCAAGCAAAACTGCCAATACCTGAAAGTGATAATTTTGCTCATTACCAACCACATATATCATTTTATTTATAGGATAATCGGCAAATCTCAATTTTGCTGTACCAATATCCTGCGTCATATAAACAGACGTGCCGTCACTGCGGAGCAAAATTTTGTGATCAAGTCCGTCTTCTGTCAAATCAGCCCACACTGAACCGTCATCTTTCCTGTAAAAAATTCCGGCTTCCAATCCACGTAATACTTCGTCTCTTCCTTCAAGATAAGTGTCGGATTCGTAATAAATTTTATCAAAATCAACACCCAGTTTATTGTAGGTAACATCAAACCCTTCATATACCCATTGATTCATGGTTTTCCAGAGTTTAACCACTTCCTTGTCGCCAGCCTCCCATTTACGCAATATTTCTCTTGCTTCAAGAATTGAAGGTGCCTGCTCTTCTGCCTCTTTCTGAGAAAGCCCTTTTGCTGTCAAGTCAGCTATTTCCTGTTTATATTGTTTGTCAAATTCCACATAGAGCTCTCCCACAAGGTGATCGCCTTTTATTCCTGAGTTTTCCGGCGTTCTCCCTTCACCCCATTTTAGCCAGGCAAGCATTGATTTACAAATATGAATTCCCCTATCATTTACAATGTTGGTTTTAACTACTTTATACCCATTAGCTTTTAAAATTTCCGAAATTGAAAAGCCAAGTAAATTATTGCGGATGTGTCCTAAATGGAGTGGTTTATTGGTATTCGGAGAAGAGTATTCAACCATAGCCAATTCACTTTTTGCAGATTCAGGCACTCTTCCAAAAGAATCATCACTCCAAGCATTTTTCAATACATCAATCCAGTATAAACTACTGATTTCAAGATTTAAAAAGCCTTTTACAACATTAAATTTTACAATTTCCGATACATTTTCAATCAAATATTTTCCAATCTCCGAAGCTGTTGCTTCTGGTGATTTTCTTGAAAACTTTAAAATCGGAAAAACAACCAGCGTAACATCACCTTCAAAATCTTTCCGGGTATTCTGTAATTGAATTAAACTTTTTTCAAGTGTAATATGATACAAACTTTTTAAAGCATCTTCTACTGATTCCGAAATTCTCTGTTCAATATCCATCTTGATTTTTTTATTTAACTAAAGGCAAAGATATTATTTAGTTGTGAGCTGTTTCTCGGTGGCGATTTCGATCAGCCCATGCCAGCCTTTTTGGTTGAAACGGTGCCACTTTGAAAGAAGTGCAATTATACAAAAAATTTAATTCTCATTTTTTAAAATCCCGTTTCTCATTGATTGTCATTTCTGACCGATGCGGTGCTATAAGTGGACAATACAGTACAGGATTTCATTTGTTCCTTCCCCGATGATGTCGTACAAAACCGAAGCCGGACTGATAACCGTGTTTCACACCTGGGCAGAAAATGATGGAACATCCCTGCCCAGCTTTGCCGGTTTGGTTAAAGATGTTCCGTGGGAACCTTGATAGTACCGGCTAAAACCATAGTTCTTTGAAAATATTGCACATGTGCATTGACAGCCAAAACCGGGCAGTTTTCAGCTAAACGGGGGAAAATTTGCCCGGTTGGCTTTTTCGGTTCGATTTGTGCCATTCACGGTGTGCCTTTGATGAACCGAATACAAATAATTTATCCACNNACATAATTCAAAAAAACAAACTTTTTTTCATCATAGCGAAAATTATCAATTTGTAGCGGTTTTACAGGGTTTTTAATGCTACTTTCTTCATTTCGAGTTCAATAATCCACTCCGATTTTTTGCTTGTTGCTAACGCTAAAATGTTAACGTTTAGTGCTTTATTTTTTCAGTCAAAGCAGCGGAAAAAGCAGGCATTTTTAAAGGTTCTGGTTGAGGGTTAGCTTGTGCGACCAGTAAATGTGTCTGATTGTGTGTAGGATCAAAATCCCGGATATTTTTCCCACCACTCATCATTTGTATTGAATGAGTCACCCTTAACCTTAATATACAGGTCTTGAGCAACTTGATTTACAATTTCATTGCCTTTGAGATTTCTTACCCATTGTTCTGGAATTTTGTCAATACCGTTAATCAAACCAAGGATATTGCCAGTTATTGAACCAGTACTATCACTATCCCCACTGTGATTTACAGAAAAAAGAATTCCTTTTTTAAAATCTCTTTCAAAAATCAGACTTGCGTACAAAGACATTGATAAAGCCTCCTCTGCAATCCAACCTTGACCTAATTTTTCAATTGTTTCAGCACTTATCTTATCGCTGTGCGATTTAGTTTTTCCAAATAAATCAATTGCAGCGTTTACTGCATTTTTAGTTTCTTCATGACTGTTCCAATTTTCGAGAATTTGGATTGCATTGTCAATTGATTTGCGGAGTTCAATGCCAATTGATAAGTCAGAAACTATTGAAGCGAAGAAACCTGCACTTAAATATCCTGTTGAATGACCGTGAGTAATTGCGGAAAGTTCACATGCTACTCTAAAAGCAGTTTCTCTATCACCTTCGAACATTAATCCAACTGGAGCAATTCTCATAATAGTTCCACAACCTTTACTATCGTTTATTGGATTTTCAATTGTTCCGGCAATTCCACTACTCAAAGCAGAAATACAGGTATTCCCGGGAGCACGTCTATTATACAATACTTTCTCTTTTATAAGCCATCCTTTCTCGATGTCGTATTTTCCATCCTTAATATTGTCAATGTTTACACCAATATTTTGAGTATGCAACCAACGTAGGTACGAATGATGAGCAATTGCGTTCAACGCACCTCCAATTCCTTTAAGCATTGCCCTATGATAAGCACGGAGCAAGGCTTCTGACGTGAATAGTGTCATTTGGGTGTCATCAGTAAATTCTCCGGTATTGTTCGCAAATTCTACATAATCTGATATTCCATTTTCTCCAAATCTTGCTCTTATTTGAGAAAGACAAAGAAATTCAATTGGCGCACCTAAGGCATCTCCAACAGCACCTCCAACTAAACAGCCGATGTAGTGCGAAATATCTAATTTTCCCATGCTTCTTGTTTTTGTTTTAATTCAATAAACTGATCTTTTCTTTTTAGGATTGCGGCTTCCGTGAGTGAAACAATACTTTCAATAACATGCCAGAATTTATCTATTGCCTCATAAATTTCATTGTCATTTTTTTCACTCATTTCCTCCAAATCAAACTTCCACCTTTTTCTAAAATGGACTAACCATTTTTTTCCTTGAGGTTTTTTCCAGTCATTATGGCTATTAAGTGTGTTTAAGCTTTCATCTAATAAATTGACAACTTGATTATCTTCATCGGAACCAGTACCGGGTGCAATGACTGTGGCAAAAAGAACTTGCTTTTGATTATACCAGAAATAATCTGTCTCAAAGCTAAAAGATTCCATTTGCCTCCATCCTTTCAGTTTGGGTAAAATATCTTTCAATGGTTTAGTCAGGAATCGTACATATCCTTTATTGAGTGAGCCAATCAACCATCCTTTGTTCTTTACTTTTTTTTCAAAAAATCTGTAGAACTCGGTTGCTAAGTCAGGCTTGTTTTCAAAAATAAAATCAAGTGCTTCTTTGTGATTGTTATAAATCTTTAATGCCAGGTCATTGAGCTCATGTTCTTTCATTATTTCAATTTTTAGTATTTCGATATAATCTTGAATGTATTGTTTTACTTCTGAAGTTAACATCCTTTCATAAAGTTGTAATGCATGGGTTAAAGTCTCTACTATTTGAGAATATGTATATTTTTGGTACTCAACTTTAGAAGGTTTATCTCCGTCTGTTGTCAAGTAAACAAAATATTGTCGATGTTTTGGGAACGATTCTTTTATAATCTCTTTATACCGAAGCAGTTGATTTGAATGTTCCTGAGACTCAACTTTGTTTTCAATACAAACTACAAATCCACTTGTAATTATTAATAAATCAATATTCTTCCATTCTCGACGTATTTCAAAGTCTTGAAAATTTAATTTGTCAAAATCGACAGATATGTCGAGTAGAAAATGTTTTAAAAATGTATCTCTTAAATTGTGACTTTCGTTGGGGTTTAATAACCAAGCAAGAAAATTAGAATGCCTGATTTCTGCTTTGGAAATTTTGAGTATCCTAAAGATATTCGGCAGTTTTAAGTTCAATTCCAATCTCTCAAAATCAAAATCTTTTTCGAGAGTTTTTAATTCTTTTTCCCGAACTTTTAATTTGTCGGGTTTAGTCGTGTCGTTATTGTTTTCCATTGCAATGTCTTTGTCCTGTATTGAACTTAACCTCACTGCGCTCGGTGGTTTTTTGGGCCACCGAAAACCAGTATCTTTGAGGCATTTAACCATTCAAATTTCATCCAATTAAAATTAAAAGTTTTCAAAGGTATTGGATGCCTGCCTGACAGCAGACAGGGAACTCGCTCATTTTAATTATTCCCTTGGCTGTAAACATTTTACATGCTCGTTTCATATTATGGCAAATTTAAAAAAAGATTTGAACAGGAAACGGTTTTACGCAATTAAAGTAAGAAATACGTGAAAGTTACTGGAATACCTCTCGCGCTACGTGTTTCGCATTGCCATTGCCGACCGCCGGATTTTGTTGCATGTGCTGCCAAAAGGTTTTTTCAAAGTTCGGTGCTACGGCATTTTTTCGAGGCGCTACCGCAAACAAAACATTGAAACACCCAAACAATTGCTTTTATTTCTCTTATTTATAAATAATTCCGGCGGCAACACCAAGCTTATCTAAATTTCTCCATGCCACCCGGGCTAAGCTGGAGTCCTTCTCCATGGATGCTATTTCCTTCAAATCATTTGTTCCGTAAATACGATCTAAAGCTTGTTTTGTGTTTTGATGCGAAGCGATCACTTCAAAGCGTTTAGAGAATGATGCGATATTGCTATCTTCACTTAAAATATCCCGGGTCTTTGGGTAAAGCAGCCACGTCCTGCAGATAAATATTTCATATTCGTGCTCACTAAAATAACGTTCAAAGAAATTGCGGGCAAGTGCAAAAGCCTCATCAATTTTATCCTTTCTAAAGTCCGTGTCCGTTTGTATATGAATCTCTATAACCGGTGTCCCTTCCGGAAAGCGTTTCTTCCACTTATCGCTCAAGGGCATAAAATCATACCCTTCGCGTTCTATCCCTTTAAAAGAGAACAAAATTCTTTGAAACCTCAATGAGCCCAAATCAACTATCTCGGCTTTAAATAAAGGGGCCAGCCATCTTAGGTCTCTTTCGCTTAAGCCATAAATGTTATTATTGGCGTGGAAGCGCTCTAATCTGAAACTTAAATCACTAATACTGTCGTATAAATATTGTATTGGAATCTGCTTGTTGTGATAGTAATTTTTTACGTTCAGAAGTTCAACTAAAGATGAGAACAAACGCTCTTTCGGACTTAAACCTAAAAGAGGATTATCTTCCACTTTCTTGTGATACGGTTGAATGAATTTTCCCGAATAATCTTCAGGAAATTCTTTTTCAACATAAGCAATAAACTCAGCACTATAATTTGCGTGCTTTATTAGTTCAATTATTTCTGATTTCATAAACACTAATAAATAAAAAATATTTCACTTGATTCATTACCTCTATCTATTTTTTTTAGTTTCTGCCTTTATTCTGTACCTCAGCTTTTTTTGGCTTTGGGAAACATTGCCGATTATAGTAATTTTTGCAAAAAAGGCAGCAGAAAAATCATCCTACTACCTTTTTTCAGGGCTCAAGTGTGCCTTAATTCCTATAATGTTAACGCCTGGCAATTCCTATTAATTATGTTTTCTAATAATTTAGTCCAAAAGCCCAAAGAGGTATTACGTTAAGGTATCCAAATTCAATATCATCTTTTACAATAAATGACTTACCATCTTTTTCTATTTGGTTTTGTTGCTTGTTTTTTCCACCAACTTTAAATGTATAGTTATCAATAATAAAGTCTGCATTTTTTGAAGATATTACTTCGTTTTTCACTCGCATTTGATTGAAAAAGAAAGTTTCTCGTATGTTTCCAATATTTGATTTGTCTCCAACTAAGTTGAAGATGATATTTACATTATCTAAATATACTTTATCAACCTTTCCTAATCCTCTAATACCGCTTGTTTCATTACGTAATTGGCTGATAAGTCCAGCTTTTTCCATATATGTAAAATAATCGTCTAAGGAATTTCTACTAACATTAATCATCTCCGAAATTTTAGAAAAATTAGGCTTAAATGGTACACTTTCAGCAATAATAGAAAGTAATCGTTTTAGCTTTCGACTTGTACCTACATTA
>MTKW01002093.1_pt1 | contig 12267 bp, 13 predicted proteins | sample 1042761 | NCBI WGS metagenome assembly MTKW01 (sample SAMN06205366, study PRJNA360243) | anaerobic digester metagenome | biome: Wastewater treatment plant; feature: Anaerobic digester sludge; material: sludge; isolation source: anaerobic digester fed with sludge from wastewater treatment plant ...
ACGAGCATGCTGCCCATGATCTATCGTGAACTTCCCGGTTCCCTAGCGGATGTAAGTACACTAAAAAACACCCTCGATCAGTTCGACAAACTGGACTACGGTACGCTGCATCTGGTCATGGATCGTGGGCTTTACAGCAAAAAGAACATTGATGCGCTCTGTGAGGCAAGGCAGCATTTCACGATCGGTGTGCCCTCCCATCTGCGTCTTGTACGTGATCTCATTGACAAGCACCGCGATGCCATCGATGGTTTCAAGGGCTATCGCGTGTTTGAAGGTGAGGCCGTGTACTCCCAAAGTTTTCTGCAGTCCTGGGGAGAGCAGCGCAGGCGCTGCTCACCTTCACATCTATTTCAATGGTCAACAGCAGCAGGAGGATCGTCTACGCTTTGATCAATACGTCACGGAGCTGTATCTGGAGCTTACGGAAGAACCTGTCGTCGAAGGAACACGCGGAAGCCTACGAGCGCTTCTTCATCGTCAAGGACACGCCCAAGCGTGGCAGGAAAGTCCTGCTTAACGAAGAAGCGTTGAAGAAGGCTAGGAGCAAGTATGTCGGCTTTAGCGCCCTCCTCAGTACAAAGTTCAAGGATTCTCTGGATGCTCTGGCTGTCTACTGTGAGAAGGATATCGTTGAAAAATGCTTCGATGACCTCAAGAACGAATTGGATATGAGGCGTTTAAGGATCCACGGTTCAAAGAATATGAAGAGCCGTCTCTTCATACAATTTATTGCGATGATTCTTCTCGTAGCGATACGTAAACGCATGCGAGAGACGGAACTGACAACAAAGTACAGTGTGACCCAGTTGCTGTGGGAGCTTGAGTCCCTCACGACGATCCAATATTCCGGGCGGTACAAGAACAAGCTTAGCGAGGTCACCAAGGCTCAACGCGAAATCTTTGAGGCATTCCAGATCGAAAACCCAGGTTGAGCCACTCTATCTTCTGAACACATGGTTATAAAACAAGCGGGAATTTAGGATACTTCTGTTCAAAGCAACATATAATTCTTTATTAATTAACAAGCTTAAAGGAGGAAGATTAAACCGCAGGCATCTCTAATGGCAGGAAGACTTTTGTAACGAAATTTTTATCGTTGCTTGTAATGGTTCTGCCAACTACCAATTCTTGAAAAGAGACGCCTGACACTTCATGTCCAAGGCTTTCTGCCCACTTTTTCATCTTATAATAGCCATCCTCTAATTCTCGGTAGTGTCCCAAATAAGTAAACGTTGCCGCTGAAAAGCCACCAAACTTTCGCAACTGCTTACACTCGCTACTCCCGCTTGCAACAGAAATGTTGACCTCTAGATCGCCCATAATCTCTCTACCGCCAGCATTGAACATCTTAGAAAAATGGTCGTGGTAAACGAGCGTGATCGGTCCAGTACACGTCAATTCAAACTGATCGACAAGTTTGAGTAATTCGATGTAATGCTGGATATAATTTAGTTCAATGTCGATATCTCTTGGATAGCGTGTGAACAGAACAAGCCGCTCAGGAACATACTCGATTTTCATTTGTGGCTCACTGTCAGAGACAGAACGGTTAGTCAGGTTCATACTGCTGCTTACGCGAATCAACAAATCAACTAATTGGTGGTATTTATTCTGTATTAGATTAATCTCTCGACGCATGTTGTTAAGATTCTTCTCAAGAACAGCCTTAACAGCAGATAAATCCCTGTCATCGATCAGCTCGGATATGGTTGAATACGCTAATCCTAATCGCCTCAGCTCCATGATTAAGAGCAAATCTTGAAGTTGCTCCTCAGAATAGCAACGGTAATTGTTCTTAGGGTTGCGAGCTACAGGGCGGAAAATGTTCTGTTTATCGAGGTACCGAAGTAATTCAGGGGAAATGTGGCACAGTTTGGCCATTTGTCCCACTGAGTATAATTTACTACTTTCTTTGGACATAGATTACTACCTCCTGTATGTATTTTATCATAACCAAATATTGAATTCATTAAATCTTTCCTCATTTCTCGAACCTTTAATTAAAGCTTGCAAAATAATAAATTATGCCAATGTTCTTAATGTTGTGGAAGAATCAATTGAAATTGTTGAAAATGCTCAAGAAATTTGTGTAAATTGACTTGACAGTGCATATATGGCGCTGTAAAATGAATTCAAATCTTTAAAAAGTAGATTAATCATATGCAAAAAAACATTGAAAAGAAATCGAACAGCTACAAGGATTTAAGATTATGATCGGATCATCGTCATTAATCTTAGCGGGGAGCCGATTTATGGTTGACACTGCGAGGAAGAGAAGAGCGATGTCTTCTGCTGTACGGATCATAAGGATTCACTGTCCCGAGTTTCCTACGAGCTAATAGAAAATACCGCCTAGACATTGCGTCCTTGGCGGATATCAATACTTAGGGAGGAGAGGAGAAAATGAATAAGATAATTAGATTATTGAGTGGACTAATAGCTGCATTGTTGTTTTTGACATTGCTCGCAGGTTGTGCTTCGCAAGACCCTGTGTCCACGAAAGAGACAGTAGCAGAACCTGATGCGGAAGGATTCATAGTTATAGGCATGGCAAATCCTATGACAGGGGACAACGCGTGGTTAGGAGAGACCAAGACAAATTCTGCTAAACTGGCGGTTGAAGCTATTAATGAGGCTGGTGGCATAAATGGAAGGCTCATAAAACTTGATATTCAGGATGATCAAGGTAATCCGACAGTAGCAACTAGTATGGCAAAGAAAATGTGTGCAAATCCTGATATGGTAGCAGCTTTAAGCCACTGGAATAGTTCCGCGGCCTTAGCGGCTCTTGCAACTTATACGGAAAATAAAATGCCCTTGATATCGGATTCAGCGTCTACTCAATTAGCAAACGCCTCGCCTTACTATTTCAGAGTTGGTATGACTGACGAACAGCAGGGGCGACAGATGGCGCAATTCATGATAGAAAATGAAAGGTTATCTAAAATTGCAGTTATGTATCCGAATAACGATTTCGGAATAGGATTGACAGATGCGTTTTCTGACGAAATCAAGAAGCTCGGAGGTGAAATTGTCGCAAGTGAGTCGTATTTCGAAGGTGTATCTAAAGATTTTACACCTCAATTAACTATCATTAGAGAAAAACAACCTGACGCTATCTTCCTTAGTGGATATTATACGGAGGCAGCGTTAATTGCACAGCAAGCTAAAGAAAGCCTCTCTATGAACGTTCCGTTTTACTCTGGCGATGGCGTTAACTCACCAGATCTTATTGCATTAGGGGGAGACTCTGTTGAAGGTATGATATTTGCGGGATACTTCCATCCAGATTCGGATCGAGAAGGTGTGGCTGAATTCGTAGAGAAATATACAGCTAGATACGGCATCGAGCCCGACTCGTACGGTGCCATGTGTTACGACATGGTCAACGTTCTCTTCGAAGTAATGCGCAATTATGGCACAACACGAGCCGAGATTCAAAAAGGACTGCGTGAAATCAAATATTCAGGCATAACTGGAGACATTGGATGGCATGAATCAGGAGATAATGATAGGCAACTCGTAATTCTAACTATTAAAGATGGAGAAATTGCAATGAATGATGTTCAGTTTGATCCTCAGGATTAGCAAACAATGTTACATCATTTTTGAGTGAATGGGTGAAAATATGTTTTTACAGCAAATTGTGAACGGCTTGACTATTGGTGCGATATGGGCTCTTGTGGCTCTTGGATACACAATGGTTTACGGAATAATTAGGTTAATGAATTTTGCACATGGCGATATTTACATGCTTTCGGCCTTTCTCTCACTTACTATGTTGACATCCTCATCGTTGCCAGTTTGGGTTGCGCTTTTGACTGCAATTATTGCAACAAGCATAATATCTGTTTTGATAGCTTTTATTGGCTACAGGCCACTGTTTCATAAGTCAAAAATATCGCTCTGGCTAGTAGCGGTGGGGATGTCCATTTTCCTTCAAAATATAAGCATAGTCATCTGGGGTGCAAGGACAAGACCATTTCCTTTAAGTATAAATAAACGAATCTATAACTGGAGATCAGTAACAGTTTCTGATTTGCAAATCATAATATTGCTTGTGGCTGGCATATTCATGTTCTTATTGCATCTATTTGTTCGTTATACGAGATCTGGCAGAGCTATGAGAGCAATCTCCCAAGATCTGAATGCTGCCAAATTGATGGGCATGAGAGTTAATCGAATAGTCTATATAACTTTTGCGATTGGCGCAGCACTAGCAGCGGTTGGCGGTATTATGGTGGGACTCTATTACAATGCAGTATATCCTATGATGGGTTATCGCGCTGGGTTGATAGCCTTTTGTGCTGCTGTAGTTGGTGGCGTAGGTAGCATACCTGGGGCTATGTTGGGCGGAATAATTGTTGGTTTAGCTGAGGCGCTTGGCGCGGCATATATTGGCTCAGGGTGGCGCGACGGCGTCGCTTTTATCATACTGATTATAGTGTTGGTGTTACGTCCTCAAGGTCTCTTAAATAAACGCCGATTTGAAAAGATTTGATGGAGATATCATTTTGAACAAAGTGAATAGATATACATTATATGCAATAAGTATAGCGCTTCTAGCTGCAGTAGCATTACCCATTGTTGTTAAGCTGCTATTTTCGATGTCAAGCGACTATCCAATACGATTGCTAACGCTGGCAGGTGTGTACATTATTTTAACACTCGGATTAAACATTATCGTTGGCTATACGGGGCAGCTATCCATGGGGCATGTTGCTTTTTTCTGTATAGGATCCTACACTTCAGCAATATTAGCGTTAAGATTTGGTGTTTCTTGCTGGATTGGAATACTTGCAGGTATGTTACTCGCTGGCTTATTTGGATTGCTATTAGGGCTTCCAACATTAAGGGTAAAGGCGGATTATCTTGCTATTGTTACTCTTGCCTTTGGTGAGTTAACAAGACTAGTCGCTGTCAATTGGATAGGGCTAACGCGAGGCCCCATGGGATTAACAAACATCCCTCCCATAGCAGTCTTTGGATATCCCATGACAGGTATGGTGTCTAATTACTATGTGTGTCTTGCGTTAGTTTTGCTGTCAATCATTTTGGTTACCAAGTTGTCGAGATCACCTTTTGGCAGGGCTATGGTTTCCATTCGTGAAGACGATATCGCTGCTGAAGCCATGGGAGTTAATGTTTCGCTGGTAAAGGTACTGGTCTTTGCTCTAGGAGGCATGTTGGCCGGTATGGCGGGCGGTTTCTTTGCTCATTTTAACGGCTATATAAGTCCTGACAATTTCACCTACAATGAGTCGGTGACTGTTTTACTAATGTTGGTATTGGGTGGCATAGGGTCAATCCCTGGTTCTGTTCTTGGTGCGATATTTCTCACGTTATTACCTGAAGCATTACGCTCCCTTGATCAATGGCGCATGGTTATTTATGGTCTCTTGATGATAATAATAATATTATTTCGTCCGCAGGGTCTTATGGGAAATTCAACTGCTAAGAAAAGTCTAAGAAAAATACTACTGAGAAAGAATAATAAGGAGAAATAGCTTTGCTTCTTGACGTTAAAGATCTAACTGTCCATTTCGGTGGAATCTATGCGCTTGCCAACGTCAATGTGTCGGTCAGCAAAGGCGAAATAGTTGGCGTTATTGGTCCGAACGGAGCAGGAAAGACCACTTTCTTTAATGCTGTAACTGGTTTTGTTCAACCTACACAAGGCACGATCAGTCTTAATGATATATCAATTGTTGGTCTTAGACCGTCTAAAATTAACAGATTAGGCATAGCGCGAACATTTCAAAATATCAGACTGTTTGGCGGAATGACTGTCTATGAAAATGTAATGTTGGCATATCAAGGTCGCTATCAAATTGGATACGCAAAACTACTAGGTTTATCAATGTTACCAAAATCAGCCGTCGTGGCTGGTCTCGAAAAAAATGGACATGAAGCTACAAAAAAAGCTCTGAATGTATGTAATCTGTGGGAAAAGCGAAATGAAATTGCTGATAGCCTACCGTATGGGGATCAACGTTTATTAGAGATGGCTAGAGCGCTAAATTCTGGGCCAGAAATAATCTTGCTCGATGAACCGACTGCAGGCATGGATCCGCAAGAAACAAGATCAATGATGCAAATGATTTCTCTATTGCGGGATAGATTAGGTGTAGCCATTATGCTAATTGAGCATGATATGAAAGCAATTATGAATGTTTCCGACCGAGTGGTAGCTCTGGATTATGGCCGCGTAATAGCAAATGGTACGCCAGCCGAAGTTCAAGAAAATAAAGACGTCATCGAGGCATACCTTGGAGGAAGTGAGTAAATGCTTGAGATTAGGGATGTTCATGCATACTACGGGAATATACATGCACTAAAAGGTGTGTCTCTTTCTGTAGTACGTGGTGAAATAATTGGTTTAATTGGTGGTAATGGCGCAGGTAAGAGTACGCTAATGAAATTGATTTCTGCCTTGATGCGGCCAACTAGTGGAAATATTTTATTAAACGGTGAACGTATAGATGATGTTGATTCAGCTGAAATTGTCGCTAAAGGAGTATCTCAAGCGCCCGAGGGTCGCCTCGTCTTTCCTGACATGACTGTATTTGAAAATTTGATGATGGGTGCGTATATTATACGGGACAAAGATAGTATAAAAGAACATTTGAACAGAACATATCAGCTGTTTCCTCGTTTGGAAGAGAGGGCACAACAAGTTGCGGGCACGCTTAGTGGTGGTGAACAACAGATGTTGGCTATAGGGCGAGCATTGATGGCTCAACCTAAATTGCTTTTATTGGATGAGCCATCAATGGGCCTCGCACCTTTGGTAGTCGAGGAAATCGCAAAAGCGATTCAAGCAATTAATGAGGCAGGTACGACTGTATTATTAGTCGAGCAAAAAGCTCCGATGGCCTTTCGGCTCTCAAAACACATATATATTATGGAGACAGGGAACATAGTTTTGAGTGGAACTTCAGATGAGCTAAAAGCAAATGAGCGGGTAAAGAGGATATATTTGGGACAGGACTAATGATCAATGGAATTATCTAGGGTTTGAGGAGGTAATATAACTGTGAATAAACTACACGTCGCATTACTAATAACGCATACAGACATTACAATAGAAGCTGATTTGCATCAGAGTCTTGCTCCGTCGTACGTAATTCATGCTCAACGCATGTGGTTAGATAATGTTGAGGAAGAAGCTGAGAAGCGTATGGTCGACATTGAATTTCCAAAAGCTCTCCAGTACCTCGAAGGTATTACTGATTTTAATTCAGCTGTTTTTGGCTGTACATCCGCTTCGGCCGTGTATGGTAAATCTGGGTTAAGGAGAATTGAGAATACTTTGGAAGAAAAATTAAAATGTCGTTCAGTTTCAGCATTTGGGGCAGTTCTGCGAGCTATTGAAAAAAATAATGCTAAACAAATTGCTCTTGTGACACCATATGTCGAATCTGTCAACACATTTATGATGAAAAGCTTATGTGACTTTCATGTTAATGTCGTATTTTCCTATGGCATGGGGCTGTTGAATGACAGGCAAATTGTATCTGTTAATCCAGAAAAAATTGTAGAACACGTAAGACAGGAAAAGAATAATATTGCTGACAGCGGAGCTGATCTGTGTTTAATATCCTGTACAGCGCTACGTGCGATGGAAATTAGAAGTCAGTTAGAGGGGGTGTTGCAAATACCAGTAATAACAAGCAATCAATGCATTTACGATTTTATCGTTGGTGAACTGTAGTTTGATTCCATAAACCAAGCGTCTGGTTATTACAATCCATTTGGCTTTGGAGTCATGATCACCATTCATGTTTTGAAGCCAACAGGGATTATGGCCAAAGTTGTATGTGAAAAGGTATAGGTGCTCGTATAAATCTAACATTATTGTACTCAACGTTGTGTGCTTCGCGAAGCTTTAAGTGGGATATAATTGTCGCGATTGTGAAGTATGGTGTTTTTCCGGTATCATGTGATATTTCGCTCTCGATAAAAGAAGGCGAGATGGTTGCGATAATTGGCGCTAACGGAGCAGGGAGATTAACGATATTACGTGCGTTATCTGGAATTGTTCGTCCATCAGGGAGGTCAATTAAGTTTTTCGGACAAGCAATCACTTCGTTGGGTGCTCACAAAATCGCAGGTTTAGGTGTCGTCTCTGTGCCCGAGGGTCGAGATGTTTTCCCTAATCTTACAGTTATTGAGAATCTATCTCTCGGCGCTTGTTTGTGCAAAAATATACTTGAAATAACGGAAGATGAGAAACGGGTGTTTGAAGTTTTCCCGCGTAATAATGAGCGAAAGAAGCAACTTGCCGGTACACTTTCATATGGTGAATTGCAAATGCTTGCCATAGCTCGCGCGATGATGACAAGCCCGCATCTTCTGCTGTTACATGAGCCGTCGATGGGGTTGTCGCTAATTCTTGCTGAGGAAGTGTTTCGTATGATCTGTGAGCTTAATCACAATAAGGGAGTGACCATCCTTCTAGTAGAGCAAAATGCTCGGATGGCATTGACTGTATCTAATCGCGCATACGTGATGGAAACGGGTAAAATCTCGTTGCCGGTGGTGTCTCACATGAACTAATGCAGCGAGGTGAGATACATGCGTCATACTTATCTTGGTGCGTAGAACCGTATGATTAGATTTTAATCCTAATTCGCACTTGATCAATTATAGAATTTTTTAGAAATATTTTTAAATAAGAAAGACGTAGGAGAAGAATGAAGTATTTAGATTTCCCGCTCGACGAAATGGAACAACGTGTTTTCAATGCTCAGCGTTTAATGGCAAAAGAGGGAATGTCAGGCATGGTTGTTACGGCTGCTGCCAACCACTTCTATTTTACTGGTATCCGCAAACTCGCTAACTGGTCGACATTTACTCGAACGGTATTTGTCTTTGTGCCGATAGATAAGAAACCGGTGCTTTATGTTCAGGAGTTCGATGGGCCGGAGGCAGAATCGAGATCAAGTATTCGTGACGTTCGCACATATTCTGACATCATGGGCGGCCCTGTTCGTGGAGTCGTCGAGATTCTCCGAGAGCTTGAGATGGACCGAGGCAAAGTCGGCTGGGAGCTTGGGTACGAGCAACGATTGGATATGGCTGTCAATGACTATAACGCTGTGAAAGAACTCGTTCCTCAAGCAGAATTTGTTGATGCCAGCGATCTAATTTGGCAATTGAGAATGATCAAACTATCGGCAGAGATCGCTTGCTTGAGAAAAGCCAACGTCATTGCAAGTCGAGCCTTTGATCGCGTCTTTGGTGAAATATCTGAGGGTATGACAGAAAAGGAAGTAGCCCGTAAATTCGTTTCGATCATGGCAGAAGAGGGGGCAGAACTACCCGGATTCATCATCGTTTTATCGGGGCCAGGGAATTATGATCGTATTGCCGCAAGACCGACGAACAAGCGTATCGAAAAAGGTGATTTGGTGTGGATTGATGCAGGTGTCAATTACGACGGGTATTGGACAGATTTTTGTCGTGCAGGTGTCGTAGGAGGTGCTTCGGCGGAACAACATCGCCTGCAGAATATCATTGTTGAAATTACGCGTACGGCTTGTGCTGAGGTGAAGCCTGGACTGTCTGTCAGTGATTTGTATGACATCTGTGCAAAACAATTCCTAGCTTACGGCTTGCCGTGGAGTTTTGAGTGCGGTAGGGCAGGGCATGGCGTCGGATTGCAATTAACTGAGCCACCGTCTATCGCACGAGTCGATTCTACGATCCTTAAACCGGGAATGGTTATCACGCTTGAACCCGGTTATGTAAATGAGCTTGGTTGTTTCGACTGCGAGGAGAATATCTTAGTTACGGAGACAGGTTCTGAAATTCTCTCCAGTGCGCGAAGGGAGCTCCATCATATCCCGCTTGCTTAGCTAACTTATTTTCTTAAAGGAAACCTCTGAAGATTCTTCCAATCGCGAGTGTCTTTTGAACAATTTGCGTGGCACCTAATATGGCTATTTAGGGCCACTGAACAAATCAGCTTTTCGCATTTTTCGTAAGCGTCAAACCTACTGGCGGTTTTCCCTACGAATAGGCTGTTTTCGTCAATTTTTAGCTGGAATTTTTAAAATTGCGTGGAGTCAATTCAGCAATTTTATCGGTCTTACCCGTAGCGCGCAGTTTAGCCGCCTCGTCGAGGGCGAAGACAAAGTACCGGTATGGATCAACGCCGGTTTCCTTGGCGGTCTCGACAAGTGTGGAAATCGCACTCGCAAAAGGCCAGTGCCGCGGCGTTTAAAGTCCATGCGCGCGGGCGGCGAAGGTTCTTCCTCATATCTGAGTATTTGAAGGTAAAAAAATATTAGGCAGAAGAAGTTTCGCTTTTAGTAATTGGAGACTACACCGTCCATAGGATAGGCGTTTAATCATCTTAAGCTTATTGTTGTTTCCCTCAACAAAGCCATTGCTGTAAGTAAAAGTTACGGCATTAGAGACAGGAATGAAATCTTTTATTAAGCTTTCGGCAAATGCACGAATCGGCTTGAACGTGCTTTTCTTATATTTCTCCAGAAACGTTTCCAGATCATGTCGGCTCCCGTTATTGAATAGATTACGGAAGTCTGAAATGAGCATTTTTACTATTTCCAGTATTGGATAACGTGTACAAAGTATTTCCCACTCTCGCTCTGAGACTTCTCCTTGTTTACTCCACAAAAAGCGGAATAAGAAAGAGCGCGTAAGGTAGTGGTATTTCTTGTTCCTGCCCAAATCGAAAAGCTGATTTTGCTTTAGCTGAACAGGAGATGGAATGAATCCCTTTTCCTCAAGTGAACGGCAGTATTCATAGAATTGCGTCAATTTGCCGTCATAACCAATGAGAGATATTTTCCGGCACACCTCTTTTCGTGTATATCCCTCTTTGATGAGTGAGACGATTTCATCTTGAAAAGGAATTAAGCCTATAAAAGCATGAGTGCTTTTTTCTGCCAGATAGTCAGGATTTCCTGTAGCATATTTTCTTACACTGTCGCGTGAGATATGCATGGTGGCCGCTATTTTTCGCCCAGATATGCCTTCGGCCAACATGTTCTGAATGTCACGTATCATGTTGGCTTTCTCGTTTTTTTTAGAATCCTTTCCTGCGATGATTTCGAAACCGTCGTTTTATCCGCAGACGGGTCATAGTCAGCATCATCCTCTAGGCGAATCCTTGCAGGAAGTTCCTGTGACATAACCTGTTGAATGGCCTCCATAAGGTTTTGGTACAAATGAAATCGGTCTGCTACCTGCATAGCATGGGGAAGCACTTCCTGAATAGCGGTTGCATAAGCATTGGCACGATCCCGTGTTATGACTTTCACCTGCTTATTCGCTGCCAACCATGCTTTCAATGCTTTTCCATCTCGTCCGTCTAACAGATCAATCGGTTGATGAGTCCTGCCGTCAACAATAATCGTTCCGTATGTATGTCTTTTTTTATAGGCCCAATCATCGATCCCGACGATATCTGTTAGAGGAGATTTTATCGTTTCCGCCCGCTTTAGAAACATTCGAATAATTGTGTCTCCGCTGACCGTGATGCCTAGTTTTGAACAAATACGCGCCGCGCCTTCACAACTTGTTTGGGTGGCTAAGGCGATGATAAAATCTTCTAAGCGTCCTGTCATTCTTTTATAGGTACCGAAGAAATCATTAATGGTCTCACAAAAGACTTTCTGATCACAGCCTTCTGTATGACAATAATAGCGATAAGCCTTCAAGTATACTTCTGTTCTCTTAGCCAAAATCGGTAAGTCTTGCAGTTTTCGCGTATAAGTACTGTGGTACACGTCACTGAGCTGACCGCATTTTGGGCAGCATTGCTTTCGAGTACGTGACTTCAGATGAAGCTGAATCACATCTTTTGTTTCAATAATTTTTCGAATCTCTACCTCTTTGGGATAGAACGTTTTTAAATCAAGAGAAGATGATGAAGACATAGAGCACACCAAGTCCTTTGCTGTTTCTTTCTCTTACTATTATACGATAATACTCAAATATAAGGAAGAGCCTCGCAGAAGGCCAGTGACTCGACGTTTAATGACCGTAGTAATAGAGCCATTTAAAGAGGCTTGTATCGATTACCGAAGCCAATCAGAATTTTTCCAAGGTAGCTCGCTTGGTTGATGAAAACGGCATTGCTGTTGTGATGAAGAATAACGTCCCAAGATACATCATTATGGAATTCAGTCAGATTGAGCAAGAAGAAATTGCGGAACAAGAAGATGTTATAACTCTTTCAAATCGCTTTATTAATAAGAATCGCGAGGCTTACGAGGCTCTGGCAAAGTGATC
>MTKW01006387.1_pt1 | contig 12264 bp, 14 predicted proteins | sample 1042761 | NCBI WGS metagenome assembly MTKW01 (sample SAMN06205366, study PRJNA360243) | anaerobic digester metagenome | biome: Wastewater treatment plant; feature: Anaerobic digester sludge; material: sludge; isolation source: anaerobic digester fed with sludge from wastewater treatment plant ...
CTATGAAAAAGAGCAAGAAGAACTAAAAGAGAAAGTAGAATTTCTTAGTGAAAAATTAAAGATTGTCAAAGACCAAGCTTTGAATACAGACAATTTTCTAAAGCTAGTGAAAAAGTACACCGAGATTAAAAAGCTAGATGCTGAAATTATTAGGGGATTTGTGGACAGGATAATCGTCTTTAAAGCTGAGAAAGTTAATGGCAAAAGACAGCAGAAAATAAGGATATACTATAACTGCATCGGTGCTATAGAACTTCCTAATACAGAAAGCAAAACGGCATAGCCGATATATAAACCGACCATGCCATTTTTTTAGAATTATAAATCCCTATGGTAAAGCACCATTCCTCCCGATTCCTAGATCAACTATTTTACGGTATTTTAATAGGTATGAAACCATTACCTCATTATTTTAAACTTATTACAGGCGATTTTGAGAAGAGCTTAAACGGCTTAAATTTAAAAATCAAGTAAAAACAGCTTAATATTTAATATTAGTTATTAATAACAAGATAGCCTGACTGTGCGTTTCTGTTTCGCAGTCAGGCTATTAGCGTAAGTATTTAGTTGTACTTCCCACCAAGTTTTCTCCTTTTCCGGCTTTGATTATTGCTTAAGCAGAAGCGACTATTAAAACAAACAAAACGATTAAAAAGATACCCATGTCTTCACCTTCTTTCTTTTAGTATTTTATATAGTATTCTATAAAAACATTGTAAGATAAAGTAGGAGAATTTGCAAATTTTTTGAAGTTACTTCAATAACTTAAATCTAATTCCTCGAAGTAGTGTTTAGTATATTTTGTAGGGATTGTATATTCCTCAAGGGGTGTTTCTTCTTCATTTAGCCTCATTTCTATTGCATTTATTACATCGTCGTCTATGTATTGATGCCCGCAATTAGGGCAAAGGTTATGAGGTGCATTATGAATAATGGTGTTGTTGATTTCTACTACCCAAGAAACTTTATGTGTATTCTCATTACAGATGCTACATCTAGATCTTCTTGCTTTGGTTATGGTTTTTTCAAGATATTTTTCAGCGAAACTATATACCTTCCCCATGTACTTCACCTTCTTTTTTTAACACATCTCTCAATCTTACAGCCTCTTTATATGTAATATTACAGGGTTGTAGTTTACTGAAGGCTTTTTCAAAAGATATTACCTCATCAACCGAAACAAAGTCTTTTCCGCAACTGTCGCAGCGGACAAGGGGGAAGTCCTCAACAATTATATGGAAAACTGGGATTGCCTCTCTTATGAGAGAAAAGCTGATATGACCGCAGCTAGGACAGGAAACGGAAGAAGTGTTAGCTTCGGTTTTGTTATGGATTCTGTTCATAATTGTGTCTCCTTTCTATTTAATTAAGCAAGGTTTTAAAAACCTTCTACAGGAACATCTAAGAATGTGTCATGGAAGGTATTGTTTACTTTGGTTGCTATTTCTTGTGCCTCTCTTGCTAGTTTATCACAACGAATATTATTTAGATCGTTACCATGTCCTTTAATTTTAACAAATTCTACATTATGGATTTTGGTAAGCTCCAATAGTTCCCTCCATAAATCGCTGTTGGCTACGGGTTTAAATTGGCTATTAACCCATCCATTAGCCACCCAGTTATTGAGCCACCCCTGATTAAAAGCGTTAACCAGATAAGCACTGTCGGAATATATAGTAACTTCACAGGGTCTTGTGAGCGTCTTTAGTGCTTCAATGGCAGCTGATAGTTCCATTCGCTGGTTAGTTGTTTGCTGGAAAATAGGTTGAGATAATTCTTTAATTTTATCACCATAGAATAGTATCGCAGCCCATCCGCCGGGACCGGGATTTGGATCACAAGAACCGTCTGTGTAAATATGTATCCTTGTCATTACGACACCTCCTTAAAATGACTTTCTAGGCATCTTCTTACTTTAAGTATAACATATACAGAAAAAATGTCAACTAAAATATGCGTTTAGTGTGTTTTGTTTGATTTTCGGCAGGGTATTTTTATATTATAGAGAATAGGGACAATAAAGTATTAAAGGGGCGGTGAAAATTTAATGTTAACAGCAAGAAGAAAAAATACTAATTATGGAAAGGTTATATCATTCGGTTTACAAAAAGGGGGGGTTGGTAAAACAACCTCAACTGTACTAACGGCAAGCATCTTGGCTGAAAGACTGCCACACATGAAGTTCTTGGCAGTAGATAATGACCCACAGGGCAATCTTACAACAGGTTTGTGTACTCATATTCAAGATGTAGATGAAATTAGTCCTACTATTTTAGACGCAGTTCTAGGACGAACACCATTAGAAAAAGCCTTAATACAAACGAAGAATAATCTTTGGGTACTACCAGCTAATACCGATTTATCTAGTCTTGATGTATTTATTATTGCTAATGATGAAAAATTAGGGGAAGAAAAGTTTTTCCTATTGAAAAACGCCTTAGCAAAAATTGAGGACCAGTTTGATTATATTTTTATTGATCTGCCCCCTCAGCTTGGGTTTTTAACTATACTAGGCCTTATTGCTAGCGATAGCGTCATACTAACCATGCAGGCCGAACCTTGGGCCAGAAGAGCTGTGCCTAAGTTTATTCAGACGATACAAAATGCTATGGAGTATAATCCCGATCTTAAAATAGCCGGAATCCTTGGAACTATGGCAGATGCACGAACTATTTTATCCTCCACTATAATGAGCAGTATCCGGCAGACTTACTCTGACCTTGTTTTTGATACGGCCATTAGAAAAACGGTTCGCCTATCAGAAGTATCTCTGCTTGGCGTAGGAGAAAAAGCCAAAGAGATACAAGGTCAATATAATGAGTTTGTAGATGAACTAATAGAAAAAGGAGTGATAAAAATAAAATGAGTGCAAGTAAAAAAGATGCGATTGAGGCAAAACTTACTAGTCTGGCCACTGATTTAGGACGAGATGTGTTTTTTAAGCCTAAATTAAAAAAAGAAATCATAAACAACCAGGAGACCAGTCAACCAAGAGACCAATCAACCAATCAACCAGTCAACCGGTCAACCAGGGAACATATCAACCAAGAAACCAGGAGGCCAGTTAACCAGGAAACCAGAAACACAGCAAAGGACTACGGAATCCGTAGGTCTGAAGGATCTGAAGGAAGTGTCATAACAACAAGGGTAGGATTTTATTGCGAACCGTTACATTGGATTGCATTTGATTTATGGGCAAGAGCCGAAGACAAAGACAAATCACAAAAATTGCGGGAATTAATAAAAGATAATATCCCGAGTGAGTTTATTGAGATAGCAAGCATGATGAAAAAATATACTAGCATAGAAAAAACAAAGAACCCCGAGGACGAATAGGTCCAAGGGGTTCTTTGCTATTTACCGATCAATATAATGAGCCAAGATACCACCCGTATTACCATGTATAACATTACAATGATACAAGTGTTAGCAATGGCTCCTGTTAGTAATTTTTTAAGGTCAAGGGCGATATTTGCCCTTTCCTTATCTTCATCTTCCGTAAATCTTTCCAATTGGACCATTAGAGCAAAGCCAAGGTATTCCAGGGCTTCTTCTAAATACTGAAAGATTTTTTTAATTTTAATAATTTTCATAATAAGCCAGGGGGCAAGGAGAAGTCCCTAAGGGACTTACTCTTTGCCCCCTGGGACACCTCCTTTTTAAGCGTCTGGCTTTTTTTTAGAATAAAGTTAATTGTTCGCCGCCAACGGCTTTCTTCTTGGTCTTTTTTGGAGGAATAGGCTTATATTTAACTAGCACTTGCGGTTCTACAGGTTCTTTTATGAAATCTGTAAATTCGCTCATATCTAGTGGCTCAAAGCCCAAGTCCTCAAATATATCGGCGGCTTGGACATCGGGTTGGGGTTGAGGCTTAATATGCTGAACAAGTAATTTCAACTCGTTCAGCTCTTTTAACAGTTTCTGTATTTTAGCCTTCTGGCTACTATATTCACCATTTGCCCACCTTTCCAAACTGCTTACGCAGTTGTTAAGGTAGTCCAGGAAGGCCTCATCAGGACTGTTTCCTTTTCCCAGTACCGTATGTCCCGAATAGTTATTAGGAACATTGACAAAACCTCTGGCCTTATATTGGCCGGCTCCATTTGTAGTAAACTTTATAACCTCTTGGAACCGGTACTGAAGGCCTGTTCCGTGGCTAACACCTTGAAGATAACTAGGCAGGTTTGAAATCGGGATTGGCGTAAACTCACTTGTAGTAACCGAATTTTCTTCTCCCAATTTAGCCTTGATCTCATCCTCTTGTAAGCCACAGAGTCTTAGCGTTTCCTTCGCTAACTCACCCATTATAGTCCTTTGGGCTTGTTTGAAGTCTTGCTCGGAAACAACTTTCAGGTTTTTGTCCATGTCCTTTTTAGACAGCTCTACCCATTTCTGAGCGAGGTCTGTTTCGGCTAGACATTCGGCAATATCAAGCGTTAGCTTATTTCTGCCGTCAGAGCCATAATTCTTTAACTCTGATTTGTCTAGCCTTCCTTCGGCCATGAGAGCGTGTGAACGCTTCGTCATAAGCCGTTTGAATTGGGCTACCTGGGTGGTACCGTTATAAACTGCATAATAAACACGGCACTCCTTGTCTTGCCCTATCCTCCACGCCCTCCTACTAGCTTGCCGGACGACATTAATGTCCTCATTGAGCTGGTAGAAATAAATGGTGGGTAGGAAAATGGCGTCGATACCGACCTCTACCAGACGCATATTGGTTATAACAACCTTTACGCCTCTGGCTTCGGCATCTGCAAGCCATTCTGTTCTTCTGTCCTGACTGACGGAGGACTTCAAGATTTCGCTATCAATTCCGTGGTCTGCCAGGACTTTTTGTAGACGCTGGTCTATACCATAAGAATCAGTAAAATTGGCATAGATCATAACGCCCCGACCTTCGGCAAGCTCCTTCTGTACGGTTTCAACTAGGTGTTTTTCCTTCGGAGTGTAATAATCCGGAGGAAAAGCTGGAGCCGTAATTGTAGTAGGCCGTTCATTCGGGTTCCTGGGAATAAAAGTAACTTCCCCGCCCAAGTCAGGCCTATCGGCGTAGTTTATTGTAGCAGGGTTCATTTTTGCTACTCCTGCTAACGAAAAAAGGTTTAAATGCCTTTTAATATACTCCTGTATTTGTTTATGGAACACTTTGTAATTATTAGCATGAGCCGGATCCATATCCAAAAATACAGGAATCTCCTTCAGTTCTACCAAGGGCAGCCCTAAGTCCCCTAATTCTAGGGTTAGGCACCTGTGCCAAAGGAAATCTGTGATCATCTTCGGCGAGATCCCCGGCTGCTCTATTGGTTGTTTTGCCACTTTTTTGCGTCTAGTGACAATGCCAGTATCTTCGGGATACTCTTTAGTCGTTCTGGTTAATACTCCGTAATTTTTTGCCCAAGAGAGCTTACCGGAGTTATAGTCGAAACCTTTAGCCAATAATTCGGCTGGGGAGGTTCGCCATAAAATCTCTTTTATACTGGTAGACTTACCAGTAGTTACTGTTCCTGTTAGAGATAACACCCTCTTTGCCGATTGGACACATTGGGCGAAAGCATCGCCACGGCCCGAATCTTCGGCACGGGTTTGGTGTACCTCGTCACACAAAAACAGTTCAAAGTATTGGCCAAGGCTTTTGAAAATCCTTGCAATACTTTCTCTAGGCTTATTTTTATCCTCTCCCCGGCTTTTTAGGGCCGGTCGCCAGAGTTTAGCACCACAGTGAGGACATTTTTTCAAACGGCTTTTCTGTTTCCACTTGAAATCAGTAGTTAGTGGAATTCCGTTTGTGTTTTTCGCCTCAGTTCTCATTTCAGAAAAATGAGGCTGTGTTCCTTCGGCTAGTACAGGCCAGAAAGCAATCGCTTCTTCCCCTTTTTTGGCTTCAGGGTCTAGGAGAATTTCGTTACAGTCTGGACAATGCCAAGCGTAGTCGGTTTTTGTACCGTTTATACGCTTATACAGAGCAGAACACCACGGGTAAGAACCCAATTTAGCCCTGTCTGTTCCAACGATAACGAACTCTATACCGTTAGGCCTGTAGCCATTTTTAATATCTTTTCTGTAACGCAAAGCGTCTTCAGTAGAAGATATTACTCTCACCGAAACATCACCGGGGAGAGTGGCTTTTATTTCGCTTTCGATCCATTTATTTATAGTGAGGCTCGGAGCCATCACCAAGACAGGAAAGCTATCTTTGCTCCTAGATAGGCCATAAATAACACCTAGGGCAATTATACTTTTTCCTGTTCCCATGTCTCCGGCAAGAATAAGGTCTTTGTAGTGGTCAAAGGCCTTTACCAATCCCGCCATAGCATGAGCTTGGGTCGGGAACGGAACTCTTTTCAAGTCGGCTATCCATTCTGGAAGGCTTTGCCCGTCATGTATGGGCTTTGTCTTGTCCATTTGTTCGGCCAAGACTTGAATGTTGTTTGAAAGATATTCTTTCATATTCCAGTTCTGGTCAAACTTACCTTGTACCAGACTGGTCGGAACTTTGTAAGTCCCGTTTTTTAGCCGTTCGTCAACGCCTTTGATGATACTTTCTTCATTTATAGCGTTGATTCTGACAGCTGCCATTTTACCCCATTTATAATTGAGTGGATTTTTCCATACCCAAAGCCTATCAAGGCTACCACTGACTAGCTCGTGGTAGGTCTGTTTCCACTCAGCAGGCAAGGCGTACCTTGCTATGAGGTAATTGGCTATTGCCCCGTTTATGTCACCGTTAGGGGCGATTATGACGGGTGAAGGATAGTTTTCCTCAAAAACACAGGATTTGTGAATTAAAATCCCATGAGAGAGGTCACCGATTTTCCCTTCAATTTTTTTGTATTCGCCGTTTTCGGCGAATAAATTTATTGTCCTTCCTTGATCATTAGTTATGGTTAGGCTTCTGCCCTCCATAAGAGAGGTTAATGCCCCTCTTACTTGGGATTCAAGCCCTCCAACACTAGCGAACAAGAGTATTTTGTCGTCAAAGACTGCATTGTGCAGCTGGACACTCCAGCTGCGGCCAGCGTCTATTGTTTGTAATCTCATTATTGTTTGCCCAAAACAACTACTCTGGGTTGCCCCAGAAATAGTTATCTGGGCTTCCCCCTTTCTTCGTTATTTTGGCTTATTCGAGGTCGAAAACACCTTCGCCCTCTACAAAAGCACGGACTATTGTAATGTGCTTTTGCGTTTGGGTTGTGGTTTTAACCCCGTTTTCATCTATCTCGTGGGATTCTTCCACGAGATTTTTGGTGACCCCTCGAACAATATGGCTACCCATATTGCCGCCAACGGCACCTGCTGAAAGAGCAACTGCTATTTGGGCTACCTTTGCAGGTAGCAAAGGTCTTTTCAATTCTGACTCCAGTATCTTGTCGGGCAGTATTAAGCCCTCAACAACATCCCATGAGCCTGAATTATCAATATCTTGGGCTACTTCGGCGTTGTCGAACATTGAACCCCGAAATAGTGTTACTGGATTGTTGGCCTCTGGAACCAGGTATAGTTCCTGGCAAGGAATTTCTACTGTCGGCAAGAAGGAAGGATCAGCAAATGCTAAATCCTCTAAAGACTTTTTCAAGTCGGCCACGCTTTCAGTAGGTCTCCTTTTTCTTCTATATCCTAATACAAAGACCTGCTTGAAATTAGGGTAGTTTTTATCGGTAAACCGAACTACCGTTATGTTTTCAAGCCGAAGGGCTAGTAAATAAGCCACATCTTTAAGTACATACTGCGGAATACAGAAGATGACCAACCCGCCAGGCTGAAGATAGGAATTCGGTGCTGTTAAATCTCTCAAGAACACCAATTCCATTCTTTCTTTCTGACTAGACCAATCATAGGGAGGGTTAATATACATCAGATTAAAGGCGTTGTTACTGGCTCTCAAAAACTCATAGCCTGTATGCAATACCTTGGTAGCCATTGTTTTAGCTACATCAGCTCTCCCTTTTTCGATTTCTACACCATAGGTTTCAGTTTCGGCCCCGAGGTTTGTAAAATACTCACCAATTTGGGCTAAGGCATAGCCTTCACCTGCACAGGGGTCCAAAACATTAACCTTAGTGCCAGGCTGAACCTGGATGTAGTTTTTGAGAAGGCTATCCAGCTCATCAGGAGGAGTAGGGAAGAACCCGCCTTTCGATTGGCTTGCGAGTCTTGCCATTTAGATCCCCTCCTTATAGCGGCAGCGTTGCAACTGATAGGCAATCGCCATCAGTCTCCTTTTACCCGGCAAGGGAATTTCCGGCGGGATATATAAATCTCCACCTATTCTAGCCACATCTAAAAAAATGGGCTTAAATTGCCTGCCAATTTTACTGCTATTTAGGATAGCAATTGCTTCTTTAAGAAGTATATCTATTTTTCGACTCATTTGATCTCCTCTCGTACTGGCTTACACCAGCCTGTCTATTTTTTCCCTTGACAGTAGGGTTTTTTAGTAAAAAGCAAACAGGGGTATAACCCCCTGTCTGCTAAACTGCTTTAGCCTCTTGCTTTTTATTGATCGGTTCTATCACAGAGGAAGAAAAACGACTACTTGTCGTTTGGGAAAAACCCAATTCTCTTAATTCCTCCTCTGTTAAAACACCGTCCTTTAGGACAGCAGGCAAATCAGCCCTGAAGTACAACCAGGGCATAATATCCTTAGCTGTTATCCTTTTTGCGAGTTCCGCAAAGAGGGCAATTCTTTCCTCTTCTTTCTTGGGCGTTACCCAAGAAGAAGATTTTTTAAACTCCCACCGAAGACCGTCAGCCTCCACAGGTTCACCTGTGGATTTTACAAAGTCTTTTAAAAGACTTTCTAGCCGACTGGCCTCGGCTTTTAGCTTCTGGTACTCTCTCGCCACTTGCACGGCAACAGAGTAATCATCTATGCTCGTTATTGCCTTTTCTTCCTCCTCTGCCTGTTTTAAAGGGCAGTCTTCGGGGAAAGGGCAGTACTTGCATTTAGGATTTTCTGTTGCTGGAAATAGGCTACCTGGATCGCCGCCAAGAGAAAGTTGCAATAAAGCAGTTTTCGTTTTGGTAGCAATTCCTTCTGCCCTTTCCAATATTCTACGGAAATCGTCTTCTGTAAAGACATACTCCGTAGTTTGGTTTTGGCCTGTGAAGATTAATCGGCCTAGACAACTATCCACTCCTAACTGCTTTGCTTTAAACCAGCAATACATTCCTAGAGCAAAGTTGTCTTTAGCCTCCTCTACTTGGCCAGTTTTCCAATCCCCGACAAAAGGCTTTTCGGCACTTTCAAGGTCGAAGATCATTTTTAGCCCCGGTGCGAAAACATCTGATTCGTCTTCGCTAAGGACTGTATTATGTTCTACCTCGGCCTTTAGTTTTAGGCCTTCTTGAGAAAGAATGTTTTTGTAGTATTTGGCGGCTGCGGTAACATGTTTTGTTACCACTTCGCCGGAAATAGGTAGTAGAGCCTCGGCTCTTGCCTTACTGATAGCCTCGTCTAATTCGAGGCCATCATTTATGATGTAGGCAATTGCTGAGTGAACAGCTTTCCCTGTTTCGCTACCGAAATTAGGTTGCTGTTCCTTCTTTAGAATATATTTTAAATACCCCTGCCAGGGGCAGGCCTCAAAAGTCATTAATCGGCTAGGACTCCACCGTAGTACGGTTGTCATAGCTCATTCCTCCTTTTTAGATTGCCCTGGTATAGCACTCCCTTGTCTGTTCTTCTAGGAATAAATCCCAAGAAAAACGAGTAACGCCTAAACCGTAATTGTACGGCTGGGCGTGTACTAAGACAGGAATTTTCGCTTTCTCCAAAGCCTTAATTTCGTGGGGGGCATCTTCAATAGCCATAGCAACACTTAGGCTCTTTGCTTCTGCCCCTTTGTTTTTAGTGCAGACTATTTCACAAGTAGGAAAGCCCCACTTTTTTAGCCAGTCTGCTGTTATAGCCTTCGCCCATTCTGGTCTTGCAGTAAGATATACAATATCCCAGTATTGATTGAGATGTTGCAATACTTCTGCAGCCCCGGAAATAGGCGGAGCTTTTTTATAAACCCAAGGATTTTCCTCGAAAAATCCAGGATATACCCCGGGATGAAAATAAACCGAAGGGTTGGGGTTTGGCCCCAACGCCTTCGCTATCTGGCTGTTTACATCTGCAAGGGTGTTGCAAATATCAACTGCCAAAAGGCCGTTTGCCATAACCCCTAACCTCCTTTTATTTTTTTATTTCCATAAGATGTGCCTAAAAAGGCACATCTTCTGGATCAAAGTCAACCAAATCACCAAAACCGGTGATCTGGTTTTTTTCCGCATTATCGTTGGCATTACCGGCGTTACCGTTTTTGCTATCCAGGAAATAGACAGCAGCGGAAACTATTTCAGTAACCCAGCGTCTGCCGCCGTCTTTAGCCTCATAAGTACGAACCTGTATGCGACCTTCGACTGCGACAAGTGAGCCTTTGCCAAGATAAGTGGCACAATTTTCAGCAATTTTACCCCATGCAACAATAGGGATAAAATCAGCTTCTCTTTCGCCCTGAGCATTAGTATAGCTGCGATTTACAGCTAATGTAAAAGTAGTCACAGCTTTACCGTTTTGGGTGTACTTCAACTCAGGGTCCTTAGTTAAGCGTCCGATCAAATTGACATTGTTTAGCATAATTAATTTCTCCTTTCCTAACCGGCAGGTTTATCCTGCGGTCTGCAACTGTTTTTTGGCCGTTGCCGCCTTTTTTTGTTTATTTTTCAAGTGTTCCTCCAGGATTGGATCGTAGATTTTTTTTATTTCTAGGAACCAATCTGGGGGATTTTCGGCACTTAAAGTTTTAAGTGCCGGAGCAAGTAAATCGTGTTGTAATTCACGACTTCTTGCTTTTAATTTTTCTATAACTTTGTCATACCCGCAATCTTCTCTAATTGCGAGGTATAACAATTGTGTCGCACTCTCCATTTCATACCGGAGAAAGACATTCCACTTTCTCCAGAGTGCATTTAACATCTTTGAGGTCAAACCAGGGTTTATCTCCCTGAGTTTTGACCAATTGGGTCTAAGTGAAAGACCCATAGCTCGTAGCTGGAAAGCATTGAGCTTTTCAGCAGGGTGGCGATTATCTTTCGGAAGATAGGGTTTATTCTTGCGGTGTTCCGCAAGAATTTCCTCTAACACTTCCGTTTCTGCCCGATTTTCTAATAGAGCTATAAACCGGACTACTCCACCTCTACTTCCGCACCGAAAACAGTTAAAAATGTTCTTTTCGGTGTTTATATAGAGATGGAATCCACTATCGCCTCCCTGGCAAAAGGGGCAGGGAAACCGAATCTCGTTGGTTCTGCTAGAAACATTTTTTGTTTCGCCCAGGTTTTTATCCTGTGCGATTTTTAATATTTCCGGCAAAATCGTGATCGTGGTCATAAGTCTTCCCTCCTCCTGGTAATTCAATTAACTCTAACTCGGGAAGTAGCACCAAGGGTTTTTGTATTGATACGACCTTGGTATTCTCGTCTACTTCCCACCACCTCCACTCCTTGAAGGCCTCAACTGCTGCTTTAACATGCCAGCACTGCTTGTTGTGCCGTATAGCAGGACAGTCATGGCCAATAAAAAGAGTGTTGGTTTTTTTATTAAGGGCAGCGGCTACTATATAGTAGCCGCCTTTTGATGAAGGCATGGCTAGGTATAAAACCTCGCCTTTTCTGAAGGCTTTTATTGGGGAGTGGCTCATCTTAACCTACCTCCTTTACGGCCTCCAGGACTTCAAATCCCAATAGGATATTGAAGTCGCCTTCTTTTTTATACCTCACCTTTACCCTGCTTCCAGAGCCAGCCTTACTTGTAGTAAGGCTTTGAGATATAAAATCTATTAACTTGCTGTCTTTGGTTACAACGGTCAGAACCTGGCCGAGGTCATCTATCACTCGGCCCCCGACAGCTGTTCTTTCTTTATTGGCGAACCCTATGGTCTGGAGCTGCCCAATAATTTCTATTTGTTGGGGCGTCCCGGCAGTTTCTTCCTGGGCATTTTTCTTAGCCTTAGTAATTTTGCTAAAGCTATCGAGAATGGTAAGTCCATTCTCGATTGCTATTGTGGCCTCTATTCTGTCCCCCTTAGCCAGTCCTTGTACCGAACCGGCCATATCGGGTAGTGCGAAAACCACAATAGGCTCCCCATTTTCATCTGCCAAAGCGACTTCTAAGAAGTCCTTGGCCTCAGCAGATGGCCTTACCCCTAGCACGGTATATGCCCGTGATTGGGGTTGGGTTGCTTGGGTAGACCCGTCAGCCTCCTCAACTTCGACAAC
>MTKW01063687.1_pt1 | contig 12258 bp, 19 predicted proteins | sample 1042761 | NCBI WGS metagenome assembly MTKW01 (sample SAMN06205366, study PRJNA360243) | anaerobic digester metagenome | biome: Wastewater treatment plant; feature: Anaerobic digester sludge; material: sludge; isolation source: anaerobic digester fed with sludge from wastewater treatment plant ...
GCCGATATCCTAGATGAATTAGGCATTCGTTTCTTCCTTATACAGGGTACTGCCCTAGGAGCTTATCGCGATCACGGATTCACGCCCACTGAAGCAGACATCGACTTTGGTGTCTTGGTCGAACATCTCTATCCGAAGCAGTTGGTTGATGCTCTGATGGACCAAGACTATCAGATCGAGACTTTCAGTCTGCCGTTTCACCGCATCCGAACAATCGTGGCCTGGAAGTACGGCATCCATGTAGACATCGTAGGATTTATCCGTTGGGGAGACAAACGGTTTACTCATAGCCCCGTTCATCCTTCTGTCCGTGAACCCTATGCAATCGTCCATGACGCTGGTATCTTAGAGACTTACCAATCTGTAGAGCTGTTCGGCCGACAATTCGATATTCCTAGTCCGATTGAGAGATATCTTCAACTGGAGTATGGAGACGACTGGAGGACTCCTAAGCTAGATCACGTCAGCCGGACCCGTGTGTACGATTTTATCAGGAAGGAATCAGTACCCCATGACTTGCTCGGTACTTAGCATCAACCAATCTCCCACTGAGGCTGAAAGAACGTATATGCGGACAATAGCCGACGTTATCCGCCGACTACCAAGCCCATCCTCCGCAGAACTTCCTGCGCCGGCCTATACCTGTCGAGGAGGTATTCGTGTCGGGTTGGCCGTAGAATCTATGCGCCGGCACATGACAGACGAGGGCTGGCAAATCTTTGCGGGCTTAGAACAGGCCGGGTATCGTCTCTGTGGTTATCAATTGCCCTACGATTGTACAAATGTCAACGATATTCTCCTAAACCTCAACCCGAGCGTTGTTGTACTTCAAGACAAGCGCGAATGGGATGTTCGCTCGTCTAACTTCCGCGAACCTCTGGCCCGATTTCATTACGTCGAAAGCCTAGCACGACGACAGGACGTTTTCAAAGTCACAATCCTCAAGGATAGCCAACAGAATCCTCCTTACCATCGACATTCTGCTGAGGAGATCGGTTGCCATGCGTGGATCGTCTACTATCACCCCAGAATCGTTAAACACGTAGCCCCCTATGTTCGCTCCCGGCATCTGATTCGTACTTACCATAGCTTAGATTCAGACATCATCCCAGCTTATTCTCCCGAAGGACGCAATGGAACACTTCTCAGTGGAGCTATCTCCCGTGCTTACCCATTGAGGAGAATGTTGGTAGGTAAGCAGCATCGTCTTCCAGAGACTCACTACTTAGAGCATCCAGGTTATCATCGCAACGGCTGCGCTACTCCGGATTTCCTCCGATTACTAACAAAGTACAAAGTAGCAATCTGTACCAGCAGCGTTTACGGCTATGCCCTGAGAAAGATCATCGAGGCAACGGCCTGCGGTTGCATGGTGATCACCGATCTTCCTCAGGATGAAGTCCTGCCGGAGATTGATGGGAATCTAATCCGAATCCCTTCGATGTTTCCCGTCAATGTTCTAGTCGGGATTATCAGCCGCGCTTACCGCGATTACGATCCAGAGAAGCAAGAACACTTCGCCCGATTGGCTTGTGCATACTACGATTACCGTAGGCTAGGGAACAAACTAGCAGAAGATATCGAACAACTGAGGAGCAACTATGGACTTTGATGAAGCTAGGCAACGGATGGTGCTGCCTGCCCAACCTCGGCCGGGAAAGCCTTTACAAGGAGTAATCCAAATTTGGGTTACCCATTGTTGTGATCGATCCTGCTTCGGTTGTACCCAGGCCAGTAACATCCGACGCCCGGCCGAATTTATTTCAGTAGAACAGTTCCGAACAGCGGTCATTAGTCTCAAAGATTACTTTGGCGTAGTCGGCGTGTTCGGCGGGAATCCCTGCCTCCACCCGGAGTTCTCAACTCTCTGCGACATTCTTCGTGAATACATTCCCAAGACCCGCTGCGGGTTATGGGCCAATCGTCTATTCGGTAAGGCCGATGTTTGCCGGAAAACGTTTAATCCGTCCGTGAGTAACATCAATGTTCATATGGACCACGATTCCTACAATGAAATCCGGCGCGGCTGGCCTGAAGTCCGTGTCTTCGGACTCACCGAGGATAGCCGGCATGCCAGTCCGTTCGTAGCCATCAAGGATATCGTCCCAGACGAATCACAGATGTGGGAAATGATCTCACGCTGCGACATCAATCGGCATTGGTCAGCTCTGATCGGCGTGTTTCGGGGAAATCTTCGTGCCTGGTTCTGCGAGATTGCCGGGAGTCAGTCGATGCTCCATCAGCACGATCCTCTATATCCAGACACGGGGATATTTCCAGACCCGGGCTGGTGGCGTAAAGGACTCGATGCTTTCGGGCCGCAGATCGGATTCCATTGCCCCTCTTGTGGAGTCCCGCTGCGGGGCCGAGGAGAACTAGCCTGTGCAAAAGACGGAAAGGAACAGGTCAGCCAAACGCATGCGTCCATTTACATCCCGAAGATCAAGGGTAGGGAAGTTCAAATAGTCACCGATGTATCCCAGATCGGGAGTGTTGAAAAGTTCACTGATTATCTTGGAAATGCGAGGAGGTAACAGCGTGGTTAAGCTACGGTGTCCGGGAGCGAGTGGGAATGCCCCCAGCAACGGTCCACGAGCAATGGCTGCGGCATTGGCACGGCCGATCCTGCGGCGTGGGTGTAATTCGATTGGAGTAGGTCTATGCGAGCGATTCTTGTTGCGGTGGACTACAGCGATTACCTTCGATACACGCTTCCGTACAATCGGCATCATTTCGACGACGTAATGGTAGTCACTACCCCGCTAGATTCCGGGGCGATCCGAATCGCAGAGGAGAATCACTGTAAGGTATTCTGCACCAATGCCTTCTATGACGATGGAGCGGACTTCAATAAATGGAAGGCTTTGGAGTCTGCTCTCGATACCTATGGGAGGTATGACTGGCTTTGCTTGATGGACGCCGATGTACTCTGGCCTAAGAAGATCGACCATCAAGCCTATCAAACGGGGTTCCTCTACGGGCCGTTACGGAGGATGCTACGGGAAGTTCAATACCCTTTCCCGCCTGAATCCGAATGGCGTAAGTATCAAGTCCATCGAAACGTCAACGAATGGGCAGGCTATACGCAGATCTTCCATGCCGATGATCCTCACCTGCCTGCCCCTCCCTGGCACGAGATCAACTGGCGCCATGCGGGAGGGGCCGATAGCTTCTTTCAACGGCTCTGGCCTGCATCGAACAAAATTCGCACGCCCTGGGAAGTCCTCCATCTCGGGGCATCCGGCTGTAACTGGTGCGGCCGTGCTACGGATTACCTCGGAGGAGGAAAACCAGAAGACGGTTCCCAACGAATGGACCAAGTGAGGAAATACGTAGCCAGCCGCCGTCGCAATCGTCCGGACCCGTATGCGGACGAGCGGGTTGGATAACCGTGGGTTGGGGTCGGATCGGCCCAGCCCCCTAGTACGCAGGGTGACTCGCTCCCTCCCTACCGAACCGGGGCTGGGCCGATATTCTTCCTAGAATCAGGCCCGTAGAGGCCCCTAGCACACCGTTCTAGGGCCTGCCGTGAGGTATCGGGTATTTCGTATCGGGCCAGAGACGAGTCCCTAGAACGGCCTTCTAGGGCCTTCCCGGGCCTTCCCGGGCGAAACTTCTTGAACCCTACCCCGTAAATTCCCGTTCTAAGGCCCCTAGCACGTGTTCTAGCGTGGTCCGGACGGGGCTCGGGTATTCCGTATCGAGACGAAGGGGAGGGGCTTAAATCACGTGCTACGTAAACGAGAATAGCCCCGCTATCCGACTAGGGAAAGCGGGGCTATTAGGTAAGCAGGGTAATCTAGGGAATCTCAGGCTCGAATCACCATCAGCAGGGAATCCCTCGGGTGCATCCCCATTTCTTCCAGGCAGAAGACTACGTCGTTCATGAGGATTCGGGCCGGATCAACCACGCGGCGGTTTATCACGCGATTGGGGCTTGGGTATGCGTACTCCTCCAGACGCATCATCGTGTCTTCCCAGCCGTGCTCTTTCCAATGCTGAAGCAAGACCTTTGAGACTCGTTGGATGTCTTCGTCCTTGATTATCCTCACTGCCATGATCGGTTCCTTTCGGATAGAAGCTACTCGTTTTTGGGTAGCTGTAGCTTGGGAGCGGTTCAAACCCGCACCGTCTACAGGCCTTCCGTTGTCCTTCATCTTCCTGGGAGAGACTGCATTTGGGACATTTGATCCTCATCAGTCATTCTCCTAATCCACCATCCATCCGTCATCCAGCATCTCATTTAGGGATGCGTACTCATAGCACGTGACTCCTTCTAGAGGATTCTTCATATGCTTGTGGACACGGTCGATGTACGTGTGCATCAGTGTCTCAAACACTCGGACTTTCTTTTCATCGAACCGGACGGCACAGGTTGGAAACCCGTCGATATCCTTCCCATCATAGCGTTTCACGGGACAGATCGGCCAACAGGGCCAATCCACTGGATTCCGGAGGAAGTTCATATCCTTTTGTTTTCGACGTTCAAATTCACTCAACTGCGACATTTCAATTCTCCTCAGAAAAGTATTAGTAGGCTTTCAAATCGATGGGCCTTTTAACGTCATGCCCAGGACGCCAAAGGAGATTGGATTGTACGGTATCGTTTACTTGCTGTTCTGAGAGAACGAGCAGTCGGCCACCGACTCGACTTTGTAATCCTGCTCAACGCCCAACTTCTTCGCCCTCGCGTTCCGGTCATTCGCATCCTGACCGGCCGAGTCCTCGGACGTGAACCCGGACACAGCACAGCCGTTCCGCACGACGAAGTGGGAGAAACCTTTGCCCTGGAATGCCTTCGCATCGGCTTTGAAACTCATCTCACAATTCCCTTCAAGTCTAACAGGGTTACAGAAACACGGAAACTCTATGTGGGCCTTTTAACGTCATGCCCAGGACGCCGAAAGGAGAATCAGTTACAGGCCGATGTCCATCAATCGGTCCAGTATCTCCCACTTGATTTTACGATCCGGCTGAGACTTCTGGTTCGGCCGACGATAGCCGAGGCCCTCAGCGTCTAAGACTATCGTACCTAACAGTTCCTTCCCGTTCCTAATCTGGATGTGAACGAAGTCTCCCCCGTTCAAACTCAGACTCATCGACACGACCGGGCATGGCCCGTTCGGTTTTGGTTTCTTACGGGGTGTCTCATCCCGGAGACCGGCTCGAACACGGTACACCCAAGACGTGCCCACGCCAATCTCCTCGGCGATTTCTCGGACGGACTTCTCCGGGTTGTCCCGAAGAATCTTCTCAATGCGTTCTGTCTTATCCATGGTTCATTCCTCTCGGTTAACCCCGCCATACCCGGAGCGGGGTCGAATGTGCCGCCGGGCCGGCTGGGTGGGTGGTCGGGTGTGGGTCAGGAGTAGGCGTCAAGAAAGAGCTTCTCGCGGCAGAGATACACCTCGCCGCCGTCGGTCTGCACCGAGAACAACGATCCGCAGCTATTGCATTTGCGGGTGCCGGGGACGTGCCCAGCCTCCCACCACAGCAGGTCGCCGCCGCAGTCGGGGCAAGGCGGCAGGGGGACCTCATACCACGCCTGGTACGGCGCTGTCTTGGGCATGTCGATCTTGAGTCCGTCGTCGGCGGTGTACTCGCCACGGATTTTCACTTGGTACTCGCTCATCTCATCATATCTCCCGTTCGCCCCGCTCATTGATCTCGTGTACGTCAAACCGCTCGTCGGGGTAGGTTCGCAGCAGCGGGCCAATCTCCGTTAAGGTTTTGACGTAGAGAGGATCGAACTTGCGGCTTGTGGGATTGCACTTGTAGCGGTAGCCTTTGGCGTACAGTTTACGCCCGATGGTTTCTTCTCCTTGGGCGTTGAAGAGGTCTTCGGGTTTCATGAAGGATTCTCCTTGAGGAATGGGGGCAGAGGGCCTTGAGCCCCGCCAATCCCGGAGCGGGGTCAGGTTGAGCCGCCGGGCCGGCTGGTTGTGGATCAATCGACCTTCAACGCGACCCCAGCGGCCAGCGCCTCTTGAAGAGTCATTTCCTCTGCCGTATGACCATGCCCGTCGTGGGGCAGAAGTGGCCACAGCTCGGGCGACTCGCACGAGGAACCGCACTGAAGGCATACAATTCTCGGCTCTCCATTTCTCCAAGTCATCTCATCATCTCCTGGTTCCCCGCCAATCCCGGAGCGGGGTTGAGGCATACGTCCGGGCACGTCGTAAATCAAACCAAGTAAACCAACTCATCAATCGCCCGCGTAATGGCTACGTAGAGCAGATTGGTCTCCTGCTCTTGAGCCCAGGCCGTGCGAGCCATCGGGTGCGGAATCGGGGCATCCTTAGTCCGCAGGAGGAAGACCCGTGAGGATTCCAACCCCTTGGCCTTGTGAATCGAGGACAGCTTAATGCCCTCTCCCTGCTCATCGCTGAAGATCATCTCAATCTTCTTCAGTAGGTCTTCTACAGTTGAGCACTCCTCCGTAAAGCACTTCAAGCAATCCACCCGATCCGCGATCGCTTGAATACGAGTCTCGGACGGATTCTTACGGCTGTTTTCCTTCTTGACCTGCTCTTCCTCCCAAGCTTCTAGCTTGACGATCAGGTCTTGGATACTCGTAGCCTTGAGCTTGTTAACGGTAGAGATCAGGCCCTGCCCGATGTCTCGGCCTTGGATTGTAGCCTTCCGTCCCATCCGCAGGAACTTGAAGCACTCGGAGACCAGAGGGGCATTTACCCGGCAGAGGATCATGTTTCGATCCTCCACGTCATTCCTCCAATTGAAGAGAAGCTCATCGCCGGTTCCTTTGCCGTTGTAGTCTATGCTGCTTACTCTTCCCTCAGGATTCCCCTCGTGGGCATTGAAGTCCCGTACCCAACGATTGGCTTCCTTAACGATTGCTTTGCCGCAGCGGCGAGTCACCGTTAAAGGAAGATGCAGACAGCCCTCCGGACTATCCTTCAATTCCAGTTCCATCCTCCGCATGCTTTCGCAATCGGCCCCCGCGAATCCGTAAATAGCTTGACGCGGGTCTCCACAAAGCACTAGGCGATAGCCAGCCCGTTTGGCTAGGGCCTGTTGGCAGCGGTTTAGGTCTTGGGCCTCATCCACGAGGAGGAGATCATAACGGAAGATTGGAAGGTTCAAGACTACCGGCAGCCAGATCATGTCGGCGAAGTCACAGCAACCGTCCAGATCCACTCGTTTGGCCCGTTCCAGGACTTTGGGAACCAAGTCGAATACCTCTGAACGGCTGCCGTTCAAATCCACATCATAGTAAGAAGCCAGTTCGTCCAGTGCTTCCTCCCAGTGATGCAGAGTCCCTGGTCCCGTCCATTTCCCGTCCACGAGATTCATCTTACACAGATCAACTAGCTTCTCGACAGCCGCCAGGACCGCAGCCTTCTCCCAGCGTAGCTTGCGCAGGTCTATCTCCAGGATTTCGGCTAGTAGGTTCCGTGTCCGGTAACTATCGACTTTGACTGTCGGGAAGGCTTTACGAACTGCCTTGAATCCCATCGAATGCATCGTCATCGCATCGCATCCCGGGGGAACCCGATTCTGAAGTTCCGTTGCGATGGACTTATTAAACGCCACGAAGCAAACGAACCTCGCATCAGAGGATTCGGCGATTGCGTCCCAAACGGCCTGCTGCTGAGGACTAGGGGTGATCCTCGTTGGAAGACCTTTGAGAACTTTCAACCCTTCAACCAGGGTAGTCGTTTTTCCCGAACCGGCACGAGCCTCAACAATCACGTGCGGGGCCTTAGTTCCTCGGGGGGCTGCCTGACGTGATAGGGTTTGGGAAAGGCTACTAGGTGTCTGCGGTTCTTGAGGCAGGCAATCGGGAGGGATTCCAATTGACGTCTCCCGTTCAAACCGGGCAGCCGAACGGAATACCGTTGTACGTCCAGTCTTCAGATTCGTGACGTCGTATACCGTCCTGCTTGAGCCTGAGTAGTCAGTCTTCTTCCGGATGGCGTCCACGCGAACCGTGACGCGATTGCCGCTGACGATGGCCCGGTAGAATCCTCCGATCTTGATTTCGTTCTTCTTCATCGTTCGCTCCCTTTCGGTAAGTATAAGTAGCTGATGTAATCAGCGGGCTGAAACCCGTACTTGGACCCGCTCCCTCTCCTCTGAGTAGGGGCTGATGTCGATATCGTAGTCTTCCAGCATCCGTCGATAGTCAACGTACTGGTAGACGGTATGCGAAACGCTCACACGGAAGGTTCTACCTTCAATCGTCGGCAGGCCACTCTCAACCAGGGCCTGCTTGAGTTCCTTCTCCTTGGCCTCCAAATCCGCGATCTGGGCACGGATGGACCCAAGCCGATCCGCAATCGTCGTGAGTTTCATTTCATTCTCCCTTCAGTAATCGGTTTGCCTCATCAGTACCACGGGAACCACCGCATGGTAGACACCCCCATTGGGGTGTTTCGGCCAAGGAATCTTTCTGCTATCGGACGGTATTCAGGTCTTCACGCTTCCATCCTTCCTGAGGAAGATAGAACGTGTCCTCGTGTGATCCGGGTCGGATATCCACGAGGGTCATCCGGATCAATCCCAGGGGGGTGACCTGCATGCCCAAAGGAGCCACCGTCACGTGGTAGCCAGCCGCCCGTAGCTGACGAGCCCTACGTCCGGCATCCCGCGAAGCAGTCTCGTAGGTCTCCTGGCACCAACTACCGGAATTAACCTGACCGCAGCAAACCATCGTTCGTTTTTGAGTCTTCATCGGTCGTCTCCTTTTGATTCCCCCGTCTTTTGTCTTCAGCATAGCCATTGTAATTCTCCTTTCGGTTAACCCCGCCAATTCCCGGAGCGGGGTCAGTCATGCGGCCGGGTCCGCTGGTGGTGGGTCAGTCGTCAATCGGCCACCCATGCTCATCCGTGAGCCCTGGGATATTCGGCATTATTCCGACCGACCAGAACTTTTTGTTAGGGTACGGTCGGGAAATCGTGATGATCCCGAGCCGCTCCATTTTGTCGAGCCACTCGGCGGAGTGCGTCTCAATGTGCCGTCCCGCCTCGGTGACCAACTTGCCAAGCAGGCGACGGTCCTCGGCGGTGATGTCGGGCTCGGCCAGGATTTGGTGGTTGTTGATCCGGTTGAGCAGGTCTTGAGTCGTCATCCGTAATCTCCTTTCGGTTCAGAGTTTGACCTACCATCATCAGTGCCGGGCGGTCATTCCCAGCAGACGCCCCGCAGGGCGTTTCGGCCATGAACTTCTAAACTTCTAGGATGTCTTGCCTACGAACAGGAACATCCCGCAGCATCACTGTCAGGCGTTCCAGCCTATCAATCAAGCAAGATTGAAACGGCTGGCCAAACTCAATGAAGTTGGCCAGTGAGTTCAAAGTTGTGGCCATCTGCCGTGAAACCTCAACAGATACATTTGCGTCATCTGCTCGTTTCGCCGCATTTTGTAGATGCTTTACCAGTGTCTCTGAGTTTTTCATCGTAATTTCCTTTCAATATTTCCTTCAAGGGGATGTTTCGGTTCAGTCCAATCGTTTCCGTGCCACGCGGCACGCCAGATTGAATTCGTCGTTCGTTTCGGTATTACGGATCAGCCAAACTTCCGGGTCCGTCCGGTCATCCACGACCAGGTATCGTCCGGCCGGAATTCGATCACCGAAGTGGACGTCAACCACGTATCGGTCATCGGCCGTGATCGTCAATCGGGGATACTCTTCCCCGATAGGAGCCAACCGATACAGTTCTGCACGAATCTCAGCACGCACCAGTTCACGTAGTGAAGGCCTCATCGTAATTCTCCTTTCGGGTTCAAAGTTTTAGGCCCCAGGCACCAACTCAACCTCGTAGCATCCCAGGTACTCAGATGCTTTGTCCAAAGCCATCTTTTTGGCATCCGCGTAGGTTCCTTCCTCGCAGATATAGTAGGATGTGCCACTGTTCAGTTTAAGTTCAAAATACCACCTACCAGTGTTAGTCTCATCAGGTAGTCGGCACTTGTCTTCCTCAAAAGCCTTAGTAGAATAGTTAGTCTGTTTCACCGTAATTCTCCTTTCGGGTTTCGTGGTAACTCATCAGGGCAGGGTACCAATCCCTACCGACCCGAATGTCTCCCCTCAGTCTATCGGGGTTCACATTCTACAGGCACCCAACCTTTGGCTCGCGGCTCGTCAGCCCTGCCTTACGTTACGGGAGGGAATCGGTTCGCCCCACTACTGGGATCGTTTCCGCCCGTCTCCGGGTCAGGTTTCGTTTTCACCAAGTTATCAAAGAACCGTAACTTACTAACCCCATTATAAACGAGGTATCGGACGGAGTAAAGCCCGGCTCCTAGAAAATCCTCAGGAATTTTCAAAATCCACTCCGAAGAGGGGGTTAGCCAACGAAGAAACCCCCAAATTCAAGGAGAATCTGGGGGTCAGTGGGTTTGGCTGAGATACTACTCTAGGGGGGGTATCAGGCTGCTGAGATACTACTCTAGGGGGGGTATCAGGCTACGGGCATCTCTTCGCGCAGGTCATCAACTGGGACCGATACCGGGTTGCCTGTACCGCGAAACCCTTGAAGAATCACCCCCTGGGCGATGCCGTTCACTACGTCATTCACCCGGATTCGGTAGGGTTCCCCCTCAGGCGGAATCACCCAGCGTGCTTTGCCTACGATTGATGATCTCTCCTTCTTCTTCTTCTTGGGCTTGGTAGTTTCAGTCTTGGTTACTTTTTGCGAGGATTCCGTCTTGGCCTTCTTCCCCTTCAATTCTCCGTTGGCTTGCTTCTGTTTCTTGATCTCCTCTTTTCGCTTCTCATCGGGTCGGTGATGCACCATCTCCTCGTTCATCTCCGCCAGGCTACCGATATCCAATCCGCCGACAATCGGTGTCTCGGCAATCCGTCGAATCCCGTCCTCATCCTCCACGTAGTGCAACGCCAGGGACTTCTCCGTGATGGGCTTACCAGTCGAATAAAGACGCCAGGCCTTGATCAGCACAGCCATGCGGCTCGCGGGACTCGTATCATTGAACTCTACAGTCAGCTGCTTGATAGCCCGCCGGATTTCCCGAAATTCTTCTGCGTGTCCGGCTAGGAGGGTAAAGAACTCCTCGGCCTGATCCCATGAGGAGAAATCCGCGTAATCGTCTCCAGGCCGATCCGCGTTGAGGTAGGTCTCTGTGTCGGTCTGTTCGGCTCCGAAGAGATAAAGGAGGGCAGCGCAGTAGCCCGAGGGCAGGTAATGACTGAGGCGTCCACGGGATGAATCCGATGAACTGTCGGCCACATCCTCCTCCATGACAAACTTTACGGCCTGGAGAATCCTTTCATGCCGATTCAAGAAGTCCAGGGACTCGGCATGAGTTCTCCTGGGAGAGAATCCGTCCAGGTTCTCGCCCGTCCGAATCCAAAGCAAACGGATTGCGTAATCCGTCATCCGTGCCGCCACTCGACGATCCCTGGGAGGAAGCTCCGCGAAGTAGGGGCTGCGGTAGATCACATCGGCTAGGCTACGCGGCTTACAGGTATCCATCGTGTTGACCACGGCATCGTCTTCCGCGATTCCTACCGTGACGATCTTCTCGATCACTGGCGGAGTCTTCCAGGGGTAGGGTTCCGGATTGGCCCGCCATTCCTTGTCGGCTAGAATCAGCCCGACCAGCTGATGCTGCCCATTGAGAACCGATCCCATTCGGCCGAGGATAATCGGCTCACCGTTCATACGCCATCGCCCTCGTAGAATCTCTTGCTTGAGAGCGGCGACGTTACTCATTACTAGGGGACGGTTCGTGACGTTGTTAGTACATCTAACCTTGACGGTCTTCTCCTCCTGATCCTTGAAGCTGAGAAGATAGTCCGACCCGTACTTGACGTTACTGCCGGCCTTTCCCTCCTCTTTCCATCCAAGAATCTCCATTGCTCGTTCCGCATCAATCGGCGGATGGGTTCCCCCCTCGCCACAGACATGAGTCTCAACCTTGGGGTAAACTTCTGAGCGATCTTTGGGTTGTGACTTCGCCATCATGAATTCCTTTCAGTCTGGGATCGGTTGACTTTCATCCCGTCAATTTACGGGATCGTCGGCTATTATAAATAACGGTCCCTGAGACGTAAAGGCCGAAATCCGAGGGGTAGGGGCGTAGGGTAGAGATTAGAGGAGAGAATCGCGTTGATACTTGAGTGATTGAATATTCAACGCACCCTACTTAATATATATATTATATATATATATTATATAGATAGACCCCTCCACCTTAAGTATACTCGATTTCCGATCTATCGTAAAGGGGGGTTAGGAAAATTCCGAATCCGGCCCGGAAGGGGGGGGAATTT